>OLOZ01000491.1_pt1 | contig 35808 bp, 27 predicted proteins | sample 1673021 | NCBI WGS metagenome assembly OLOZ01 (sample SAMEA3136747, study PRJEB25190) | human gut metagenome | biome: human gut; feature: human-associated habitat; material: faeces | place: Austria | collected 2013 | reverse complement strand
CCTGTCACGCTGGAGGTCGACGGTTCGAGCCCGTTCCGGATCGCCAATTCTTATTCAGGAGCGCAAGCTCCTTCAGGCGACATAGCCAAGTGGTAAGGCAGAGGTCTGCAAAACCTTTATTCCCCGGTTCAAATCCGGGTGTCGCCTCCAATTTTTTTAGAGCGATGGATGCGCTCGCAATATGGTGGGTATAGTCAAGTGGTTAAGACAGCGGGTTGTGGCTCCGTTATGCGTGGGTTCGAATCCCACTATCCACCCCATTTGTAAACAAGTAAATCATATAGATACGCGTTGGGGTATCGCCAAGTGGTAAGGCAATGGATTCTGATTCCATCATGCGCAGGTTCGAATCCTGCTACCCTAGCCAATTAAGAAACCATGTTTAAAGGCATGGTTTCTTTTTTATCATATGAGAAATACAACAATATATCTTTATACGATTTTAATGTTTCAAAAAATATATTTATAATGTATTAATGAATTGAAGGGTATAATCATATATAATGTAGGTAAGTTTTGAAATAAATGTCGCATAAAGGAGGCACCGCAGATGTCAGTAGAAAGCCGGAGAGATCCTGATGAAATTTTGAAAATAATAAATCAGGAAGAAAACAGTAAAAAAAGAGGACGTTTAAAAATATTTTTCGGCTATGCTGCTGGAGTAGGCAAAACATATACTATGCTTGAAGATGCGCATGCGGCTAAACGATGTGGAATAGATGTAGTGGTAGGTTATGTTGAACCACATGCCAGACCGCAGACGATGGCTCTCTTAGATGGGCTTGAATGCATTCCTAATCTTGAGGTAGAATATAATTCGATTATTTTAAGGGAATTTGATGTGGATGCTACTTTGGCCAGAAACCCCAAATTGGTTCTTGTGGACGAGCTTGCTCATACTAATGCTAAGGGCTGTAGGCATGCTAAAAGATATCAGGATATAAAGGAACTGCTTGAAAACGGAATAGATGTATATACTACTGTTAACGTGCAGCATATAGAAAGTTTAAACGATATGGTGGCTTCCATCACAGGAATAACTGTGAGAGAACGTATACCTGATTACATTTTTGATGATGCAGATCAGGTGGAGTTGATAGACTTGGAACCGCAAGAGCTGATAGAGAGGCTTGAGGCCGGATATGTGTATAAGAAAAAACAGGCTCAGAGTGCCATGGTCAATTTTTTTACCATAGATAATCTAACAGCATTGAGAGAGATTTCTCTTCGCCGGTGTGCTGACAGAGTAAATCTTTTGACTGAGAGAGCCAGAATAAAGAACAGGGCAAGTTATCATACGGAAGAGCATATATTGGTATGTCTGTCAGAAGAAAATTCAAATGCTAAGGTTATACGTACTGCTGCAAGGATGGCCAAGGCTTTCAGGGGAACTTTTACAGCCTTATTTGTTGAGACTCCTGATAATTCGTCCATGAGTGATAAAAGCAAAAAGATTCTTCAGGCAAATATGAGGATGGCGGAGCGTCTTGGAGCAGAGATAGAGACCGTATATGGAGATGATGTTATATTTCAGATTGCTGAATTTGCAAGGATATCCGGAGTATCCAAAATTGTTATAGGCAGGGTGGGTGCGGCTAAAAAACATTTTCTTGGAAAGCAGTCTTTGACAGAAAAGCTAATAAATGCAGCACCAAATATTGAAGTCCACGTGATACCTGTAGCTGGCCCGAGACTTCCAAAGTATTATCGAATGAAAGCCCAGAAAAAGAAAAATATAATTTTTTCATTGATGGATACTTTGAAAAGTACGGCTATTTTAGGAATAGCATGTACTTTGGCAGTTCTGTTTGATAAAATGGGATTTGGCGTAAGCAATATATTAGGTATATATATACTTGGTGTAATTATTATTTCAGGTTTGATGAAGAACAGAGCATATGGACTGATTGCATCGGTATTAAGTGCTGTAATATTCAATTTTATGTTTGTAGAGCCCCGGCATACATTTATGGCGTATGATATAGGGTATCCTGTAAACGGTTTGATAATGATAATGGCAGCACTTATAACAGGAACAATGTCCATTAGGCTGAGAGAAAGTGCAAAACAGGCAGCGCGTGCTACATTCAGAACAAAGACTTTATTTGATACTAACCAGATACTCCAGCAGACAAAAGGAGAAGAGCAGATATTGGAAGTTACAGCTAGGCAGCTGATTAAACTTCTCAATAAGGATATTGTTGTTTATGAAAATAAAGACGGAGCACTTGGAGAACCGCAGGTGTTTTTTGCTTCGGATGCAGATTCTGAAAGAGTTTCTGGTGAAGCTTATACATCAGGAGAAGAAAAGGCAGTTGCCAGTTGGTCTTTTAAAAATAATCAGCATGCCGGAGCTACCACGGATACACTGTCAGATGCCAGATGTATGTATTTGTGCGTGCGTGTAAACGATAATGTGTATGGAGTTATTGGTATAGCAGTTGGAGAAGAGCCATTGGACGCTTTTTCCAACAGTATAATGCTGTCAATTCTGGGTGAATGTGCTCTTGCTATGGAGAATGAAAAGAATGCCAGAGAGAAAGAACAGGCTGCTATTATGGCTAAGAATGAACAGCTTAGAGCTGATCTTTTGCGTGCGATATCACATGATCTGAGAACCCCTCTGACATCTATATCAGGCAATGCTAGTAATCTTATCTCAAACGGAGAAGCTTTTACTGCGGATATGAAAAAAAGGCTTTATACAGATATCTATGATGATTCCATGTGGCTGATAAATCTCGTTGAGAACCTGCTTTCAGTGACAAGGCTTGAAGAGGGCAGGATGAATATAAATATGGAGACAGAGCTGATGGAAGATGTGGTTACTGAAGCTCTGAGGCATTTGAGCAGAAGAAGTATTGAACATAATATAAGGGTGGAACATAAAGACGAATTCCTGTTGGCAAAAATGGATGCAAGGCTTATCGTTCAGGTAATAATTAATATAGTGGATAATGCTATTAAATACACACCTGCCGGTTCCGACATATTGATAACCACATTCCGCAGGTCTGACAAAGCTATAGTGTCTATCGCTGATAATGGACCGGGTGTTTCGGATGATATGAAAACACATATATTTGATATGTTTTACAGCGGTAATAATAAAGTGGCTGACAGCAGGCGCAGCCTTGGTTTAGGACTGTCCTTGTGCCAGTCGATAATAAATGCTCACGGCGGCGAGCTTACAGTGGGAGACAATGTTCCCAGAGGGGCAGTATTTACTTTTTCATTAATGGCAGAGGAGGTGTATTTTGATGAATAAACCGTTGATTTTAGTGGTGGAAGATGATGCGTCTGTCAGGAATCTTATCACTACCACATTAAAAGTACATGATTATAAATATCTTACAGCTGCAAATGGAAATTTAGCTATAATGGAAGCGACTTCCGGAAATCCGGATATCGTTCTTCTTGATCTGGGCCTTCCTGACATGGACGGCATGGAAGTGATAAGAACTATTCGTCAGTGGTCAAGCATGCCTATCATAGTAATCAGTGCGCGAAGTGAGGATACAGATAAAATAAAGGCTTTAGATGCAGGTGCTGATGATTATCTTATAAAGCCGTTTTCTGTTGAAGAGCTTCTTGCTCGGCTGAGAGTGACTCAGAGGAGACTTTCTATGATGAAAAATGATAAGGAAAGTGAATCTTCTGTATTTACTAATGGAGATATACGAATAGATTATGCAGAAGGATGTGCTTACTTAAAAGATGAGGAGCTTCATTTAACGCCAACGGAATATAAGCTTCTCTGTCTGCTTTCTCAGAATGTGGGTAAAGTGCTGACCCATACTTTCATCACTCAGAAAATATGGGGAAGCTGCTGGGATAATGATGTGGCATCACTGCGTGTTTACATGGCTACGTTGAGAAAAAAGATAGAAGTATCGCCGGAATCTCCGCAGTATATACAGACGCATATAGGTGTAGGATATAGAATGCTCAAAGTTAAATAAAAGAAAAGGAGAAAATCTTATGAAAATGAAACATATAACTATACAGAGCGCTGAATTTGAGAAATCTGTCAAGTTTTATGAAGATATTGCAGGACTGACAATTTGCGGGGATATGAGAGGCAAAGGGGCTATGAATATTGTATTTTTAGCCGATGATAATGGCGGGACTTGTGTGGAGATAATAGAATCTCCGGAACAGGCATATTCCGGAACGGGTATTTCAATAGGATTTGAAGTAGAAGATGCTGAAGCATATCGGGAAAAACTAAGTGAAAAAGGACTCGACCCTACTCCCATGATAACACCTTTTCCGGGAACATCATTTTTCTTTGTAAATGATCCGGATGGAGTGCAGGTTCAGTTTATCTGTGAAAAATAAAGCTGGCAAATTATTTAATATTTTATTACAAAAGATTTCATATTTTTTTAACAACTCCTAAATGTGTAGCAATAACAGTATAAACATGTTACAATTTATTTGTTTGTTTACGATAAAATTGTTTCTTTTAATCATAATAAGCTATATACAGGGAGAGAAGAAATGTTTAGATTTTATATTGCTTTATGGATTTCAAAGATCGTAATGTTTATATTTAAGCTAAAGGGCAGTGAGCGTAATGACTGGCCGGGTCTTTTGGCTTATAAATTGTGTCCGCAGTTTCTTAAATATATCAACAAGCCCCCTCTTGTGATAGCAATTACAGGTACAAACGGCAAAACCACTACATCCGCTCTCATAAACAATAAGCTGGTGGCAGATGGATATAGAGTCAGTTTTAATGACTGGGGAGCTAATCTTCAGGCTGGATTCGGACTTAATCTGATGCGGTGTGTAAATTTTTTAAACAAACCTACAAAAATGGATGTGGCTGTTCTGGAAGCCGATGAAAAAACTCTGGATGATACTATGACTCTGATAGAACCCGACTATATTTTAGTTACAAATATATGTAAAGATTCACTGAGAAGAAACGGCCATCCTGAATTTATCTTTGATCATGTTGAAAGAACATTTAATGTTCTGGGGAATAAGACCGTAGCTATACTGAATGCCAATGATCCTATAAGTTCCCAGCTTGCTGCTGATTCGGGAGCGAGAAGAGTGTTTTACGGCATGGCAGATATAGGTGCTGATCCTTTTGAAAATACTGTAAAAGATATATCGGTATGCCCTGTATGCGGTGATGATATACAGTATAATTACAGGCTTTACAGACATATTGGTGATTTTTACTGCAATTCGTGTGATTTTGCGGCTCCTCATGCCAAGTATTTTGCAGAGGCTATAGATCATGAAAGAAAGGAACTTATTGTAAAGGAGGACGGAGAAAGATCAGCATATCCTCTTATATCAGATACGGTCTTTAATGCTTTTAATGTATTATCATATATAGCACTTATGAGGGAGCTTGGAACTGACAAACAGGAACTGGCAGATTTTCTCAGAACACAGAGAGTTACGAAAATAAGAGAGACAAGCGTGGAATTCAACGGAATAGAGTATTTGACTTATGCGGCTAAAAGTCAGAATGTAAGTGCGGCGTCTACTGTATTTGAGTATATGGCTAAGGAACCGTCAGTGAAGGAGCTTGTTTTGCTTCTTGATGAGATGCAGGATAGAAATCACCCTTCTGAAACTATAACATGGCTTTATGAAACGGATTATGAATTCCTCAACAGCCCGAATATTAAAAAGATTATAGTAGGAGGACATATGTACCTCAATCATAGGCTCAGGCTTCTTCTTGCAGGTATAGATGAGAGTAAGATCGTATGTGTGGAAGATGAAAGCGAAATAGTAGATCATGTGGATCGTAGCGGAATAGAGAAGGTATATGTGCTTTTTGAGATAGACTATGTTACAAAGGCAAGGAAGATGAGAGATATGATTGTAGAAAGGGCAAAGGAGGAGGCAGCGAAATGAAGAAAGTAGAATTACTCTTTCCGGAACTCTGTAATATTTACGGTGAAAGTTACAACATAGAATATCTAAAAAGATGCAGTAAAGATATAGATGTGATATATACTAACCATAAGGAAGTTCCGGCGTTTGTCAGTGGAGGCGCCGATATGGTATATCTGGGATGCGCTTCTGAAAGAAAGCAGGAACAGATTATAGAGATTTTGAAACCGTATCGCAGTAAAATAGTCGAACTTATAAATGAAGGTGTCGTATTTCTTGCCACAGGAAATGCTGTTGAGATATTCGGAAATTACATCAGAGACGGAGAACGCATTATAGAAGGGCTGAAAGTATTTGATTTTTATTCTGTTAGATATATGAAGGCTGAAAGGCATAATTCACAGTTCATAGGTAAATATGATGATCTTACGATATTGGGACACAGGAGTCAGTTTTCTTTTTCTTACGGTGACTTTGAAGAGGCTTTCATAGATATAGAGAAGGGAATAGGAATGAATTCTGAAACAAAACGCGAGGGAGTACGCAGAAAAAATTTCTTCGGGACATATTCTCTTGGGCCTTTTCTTATCCTGAATCCGCTGTTTACAAAGAAAATATTGAGATTAATAGGGCTTGACGATACTTTATGTTTTGAAAAAGAAATCGTGGAGGCATATCAGTACAGACTCGAAGAACTGAGCAGAACAATCTGAAGACGTTTTGAATAAGAGAAAATTAAAAGAGCATTCATAACTGTAAGTATATAGTACAGATACATATGCTCTTTTTTAATGCTGTTTAGTCCATAACTGACTCAAAAATATGTCTGCATCCTTTGCCGTCAGGGTGATGTTCGGCAAATACATAGAACACATGGCCGGGATATTCATTACCTTCAATAAGACATGGTCCTTTTTCCGAAATTGCTATATCCCATCCTACATATCGTACCTGAGGAACAATATGAGCCGCTTCTATCGCCATTGCTTTCACTTCTTCCCACTGAGGAATCTTGAATCCTATAATGGATTTTTTTGTTATAGGATGGATATCATAAGCGATATTTTCCCCATCCACAGCCGGATATATTAAGGTTCCGGTATTAAGATCTATAGGTGTCAGCATACCTCCATTACAGAAATTATCTACAATTCCGTCTCTTCCTATCCGCAAATATGCAGCAAGAAGAGTTACGGTCCCTTCTTTGAGAAATGTTATGGCTCTTATGGTATTTACGCTGCTGGGATTAAGTGCCGACATTTCTTTTACCTGTATAATACGTTCTTCAGCCAGATATGGAATTTTATCTATGTTTGAATCGAAAGATGTCATTTCAGCGGGAAGTTTTGCGACTCCGTCTCCATGTGTTCCGTCGATAGGTTTTAAAATGAAATCGGTTTTTCCTTCTATGAATTTACGAAATTCATCTCTCTGATCCTTGTTTTTTATAAGCAACCAGTCTCTTCCAAGGTATTTGCTGAATTTTTTATTGAAATCTACTTTGTTGAGGAAAAAATGAATATAGTCAAAATCGTTGTATTTTACCACATATTGATTATTGACGCCTCTGGTGATAACGTCCCGTCGCTCGTCGTTATTGAGCTTGTCCATTCTTGCATTGAGATAATCTATATAGCCTGCTTGATATTTGAATCCACAGTATATGATGTCAAAAAAAAGTACAATACTGTTTTTTCCTGAAACCTTGTGGACTTTTTTCACCGTATCGAACAGCTGTCTGTAATTCATGCCGAATATGCGGCCTATCAGAAACCTAATCTTTTTCATATAATGTTAAACTCTGCCTTCCTGTTTTTTGGTTTATTAATAATATTAACATAATCTCAAAAAAAAACAAAGGGTTTGATCATTTTCCGGAAATACTATGTTTAATATGGAATAAACAACAGAAACGTGATATAATATCCGGGTTGTAAAATCAATGAAAGGAAGCAGATTTGCATGAGTAAATTAAGATTTTTCATAGCATTGTGGGTGGCGAAAATCGCTATTGTCGCTCTTAAAATAACGAGGCATAATGGGACAAATTTTCCGGGAGTAGTGGCTCTTAAAATATGCCCGCAGTTTTTGAAATATATAGGCAAACCTGAGAGAATAATAGCTGTTACGGGAACTAACGGAAAAACGACTGTCAGTAATATGGTAATAGATGCGCTGTCTCAGGACGGAAAAAATGTCGTCAACAACAGGATGGGATCCAACATCAATACAGGTATAGCGACAAGTTTGATACAAAATTGCGGTGTGATGGGAAAGTGCAGAGAAGATATGGGATTATTTGAGGTAGACGAACGTTCTGCCAGACGAGTGTTTCCTTATATGATTCCGGAATATCTTATTGTAACAAATCTTTCAAGAGATTCTATAATGAGAAACGGACATCCTGAGTATATCTCGGATATTTTGACGAAATATATTCCTCAAAGTACCAAGTTAATTTTAAATGCAGATGATATGATATGTTCAACTGTGGCGCCTGAAAACAGCAGAGTATATTTCGGAATAGAAAGAATGCCGGGTGATCTGACAGAATGCAATAATCTTATAAATGATTTTCAGATCTGCCCTGAGTGTCATAATAAGCTGAAGTATGAATATGTCAGATACAGTCATATAGGCAAGGCGTACTGTCCGATATGTGGCTTCAAGGCTCCGCTTTATGATTATGCGGGGCATGATGTGGATCTTGGTAATATGACCATCGGAATAAGAGGAAAAGAAGCAGATGTACGATATAGACTTCTTAATGACAGCGTTTATAACATTTATAACGTAGTTTCTGCTGTGGCTCTTTTTCTTGAAATGGGATATTCTCATCGTCAGGTTCAGAAATTTTTTGAAAACATGAGCATAGTAGGCAGTCGTTATGATGAAATGAAAGTCGGAAGTTACACTGTATGCAGGATGTTGGCAAAGGAAAAGAATGCTTTTGCTAGCTCCAGAGTCTTTGACTATATAGCCGCAAGCAAGGGAAAAAAAGAGATAATCTTGATGAATTGTTGCCAGGGCGATGCTATTCACTGGTCTGAGAATACATGCTGGATGTATGACTGCGATTTTGAATTTCTTAAGGATGACAATATAGAAAATATTATCGTATGCGGTCCGAGAGTAAAAGATTACAGACTTAGACTTCTTTTAGCCGGAGTGCCTGACTGTAAGATTTCGTATACAGACGATGAATTTGATACACCGGAAAAACTCAAGCTCACAGGAAACAGTTATATATATGTTTTATATGGGACTGATTCTATAGATCTTGGTTTAAAAGTAGCTGAGAAAGTAGTAAAGATGATACGGAAAAAAGGAGGCGAAGGTAAATGAAGATAGAAGTTCTCTTCCCGGAGATTTGTAATCTGTATGGGGAACTGGGCAATATAAGTTACTTACAGAAGTCCTGTGCTGATATAGAAGTGGTGGAGACAGGGCTGAATGATGAGCCGATTTTCGTATCAGAAGTACCGGATCTTATATATATGGGTACTATGACAGAGAAATCTCAGCTTTTGGTAATAGAAAAGCTGAATTGTTGTAAAGAAAGAATTGTGGAACTGATAGAAGATGGTGCTAATTTTCTTGTAACAGGAAATGCTCTCGAGGTTTTCGGCAAAGAGATAAAAGATGTGGACGGAGTCACTGCAGAAGGTCTTGGTATATTTGATATAACTACATCCAGAGACATGATGAATAGATATAACTCTTTGTATTTAGGAGAGTTTTCAGATGGATTGCAGCCGGATGCGGGAATGATGAAGATAGTGGGATTTAAAAGTCAGTTTACTCATTCGTATTGGGAAGACGGTGCTGTACAGACACCTCTTTTTATTACTGAACGAGGACCGGGTCTTAATCCTCAAATAAAAGGGGAAGGGATCAGAGTAAATAATTTTATGGCGACTTATGTGATAGGCCCTCTTCTGGTTTTGAATCCGCTTCTGGCAAAACATATTCTGAGAATGTGTGGAGCGAAAAAGATTGATGTAGCGTTTGAAGAAGCAGCCATGGAAAGTTATGAAGCAAGAGTAAGAGAATATTCCAATCCTGATACAGGATTTTATTATTGATAGTGATGAAAGGCAGGCAGGTTTATGTTAAAGAAAACCAAGATAATATGTACTTTAGGCCCTGCAAGCAAAGATGAAAAGACCATAAAGGCTATGCTTGAGGCAGGAATGAATGTAGCAAGATTGAATTTTTCTCATGGTACCCATGAAGATCACAAAAAGACCATAGAAGTTTTCAGAAAAGTCAGGGACGGCATGGGATTGCCTGCAGCAGTAATGCTTGATACAAAGGGGCCGGAAATCAGAATAGGAGATTTTTTAAACGGCAGTGAGATCTTGAAAAAGGGTGATCATTTTACGCTTACTTCCGAAAAGTGTATGGGAACTTTGGATAGGGTGAGCGTTACTTATAAGGCACTTCCGTCTCAGGTTGAAACCGGTACTGTTATCCTTATAGATGACGGCAGAGTAAAACTGAAAGTCATACAGACCACAGATACAGATGTTGTTTGTGAAGTGACGGAAGGCGGGAAAGTAAGCAACAGAAAGGGTGTTAATATACCTAACAAATCTCTTGATCTTGAATATATAAGTGAAGCTGACAGAAATGATATTCTTTTTGGCATCAAGATGGATGTGGATTATGTAGCTGCATCTTTCGTGCGAAGTGGGAAAGATGTTGAAGCCCTTAGAAAACTTTTAAATGATAATGACGGAGAGAAAATAAAAATTATTTCAAAAATAGAGAATATGGAAGGCATCGAGAATTTCGGAGAAATTTTGGAACTCTCTGACGGGATAATGGTAGCTAGAGGAGATATGGGCGTGGAGGTGGATTTTGAAAAACTGCCCGGGATACAGAAGAAGTTTATCAAAGAATGCTGTAAGGCGGGAAAGCCTGTTATTACAGCTACTCAGATGCTGGAATCCATGACGTCCAGCACATCGCCTACCAGAGCTGAGATAACAGATGTGGCTAATGCTGTATTTGATGGAACATCGGCAGTTATGCTTTCGGGAGAAAGTGCCGCGGGAAAGTATCCTGTGGAGACCGTACAGACTATGGCTAAAATAGTGTACCAGGCTGAAAAAGATGCTGAGGACGTCAATCAGTATAAATTTCTTGAGGTGGAATCTGATGAAAAAGATATCGCAAATGCAATAGGACATGCGGCATGTACTACAGCTAAAGATATAAAGGCAAGTGTGATAATGGCGGTGACAACTTCAGGATATACAGCTGAAATGATGTCAAAGTATAAGCCGGTGGAACCTATTATAGCAGCGACTCCGAAAAAAAAGACTTTCCATCAGCAAGCTCTTACAAGGGGTGTTTTTCCAATTCTCACTGAGCTAAGCAATGACTGGAATGATTTAATGGACGAAGCAACTGCAGAAGCTAAACAGGCCGGTTTTGTGAAAAAAGGAGAAGCTGTTGTTTTCAGTGCAGGAATGCCACTTCAGGTATCGGGGACTACCAATCTTATAGTCGTTAGAGTAGTGGAATAGTTGTTTATGCGATGAAAAAACCTGATGATGTTTATCATCAGGTTTTTAGCATATCAGTTATGATTTGATATGGCAGTACACTATTCTGCATCTAAAGAAACTCCTGTTTCAGCTGCTTTCTGAGCCAGAACCTTTTCATATTCTTCAAAGATAGCGTCTCTGATCTTATTTCTGGTTTCAGAAACCAATGGATGAGCAATATCACGAAAATCGCCTTCACCCATTTTTCTGCTGGGCATAGCGATGAAGAGACCATTCTGTCCTTCTATGATTTTGATGTCATGTACGACAAATTCATCATCAAAAGTAATGGAAACTACTGCCTTCATTTTGCTTTCATCATTAATCTTCCGAATTCTTACGTCAGTGATATTCATGTGTAGTACCGCCTTTCGTGCCAAAATAATGTGGTATTATGATATAATTCCAATAAAGGTATTATATAATAGAATAAAAATATAAACAAGCATTTTTTAAAAAATCTGACAATTAGGAATAACTTCAACAGATTTGTTTTCTTCATTTACTTTTCCCAAGTGGACAATAGGAAAGTAATCGCTGACTTTTTTACCGGCGGGTTCAATATTAACAATGGCCCCTCCTATCCCTGCCACTTGGATTTCTACTTCTGAGAGAATCTCTGCGATTCCTTTGATACTTCCTCCTCCGCGCATGAAATCATCAATGATCAGAGCTTTAGACCCGGGAGCGGCAGCTCGTTTTGAAATAGACATTTTTTGCAGACGTTCTGAAGATCCGGGAAAGTAATTTATGCTTACTGTAGCTCCTTCTGATATTTTGGTTTCTCTTCTTACGACTATGACGGGTATATTCAGAAGATGGGCAGTCATAAATGCGACAGGGATACCTTTTGTTTCTATTGTAGCAACATAATTGGCTCCTGCAGTTCTGAATTTTTTTGCAAATATTTGGGCCATACCTTTTACGACGGCAGGGTTGTACATGATATCAGATGTATATAGGAAGCCACCTCCTAATATTCTGTTTTCTTCTCTCAAAAGATTGCACAGATTTTTCTGTACTCCTTTTGCTTTTTCCGGGGAAATGTCAGGTACATATTTAACTCCCCCTGAGGCCCCTGACATTGTTTGTATATATCCGTATCCGGCAGCTTTAACTGCTTCTCCGGCAGCGCTGATGTCTTCGCTTATGCTGGATTTTGCAGCGGAAAATTTATCGCAGAAATATTTGAGATTAAAAACTTGTTCTGGAGATTCTGTAAGTATTTGGCATATAGCACCCACTCTGTGACTTCTTTTCATATGGGCCTCCTTCAATATAGATTGCTAATAAAACGAACTATTTGCGAGTTTAATGATAATATCATTCGCATTTTTTGTCAAACTGAATTCTGATGATTATACGACTTGACAATTTATACTGCGGTAAGTATAATAATTTTGCATAACTTAAAATGCCCGCCTTGAGGGAGTAGTTTGCGCAGAAAATTGCGTGGCAAGTCAACAAACTGACCGATATCGGTCTGGCTTGTCTTAAATAACGAGACTCATGTATGGTTTTCCGTACGTGGTCTTTTTTATTTCAGCCCGTGTATGGTTCCATTACCGTATCAGGGCTTTTTTCGTTAGATAAACATCAAGGAGGATATTTTATGGAAGGGTTTATAGAGTCGAAGGAGTCGTTGCTTAAATATTTCGGATCAGATCCTGAAAAGGGACTGACTGAGAAATTGGCGGAGAACAATCGGGAAATTTTCGGGAAAAACATCTTTGCACGCCAAAAACCAGAATTATTGTGGAAGCGGATCTGGTCTGCGGCTACAGAACCGATGATAATTATGCTGATTGCTGCGGGAATGATAGCACTGGCTGTTAATGTTTTCAGAAGTGTGAGTAACGGAGAAGCCGATTTTCTCGAATGTGTGGGAGTTTTTGCGGCAATTGCTCTTTCGGTAGCTATAAGTGTGGTGATGGAAGGAAAAAGTGCTAAAGCCTTTGAAGCTTTATCTGAGATAAGCAGCAATATTGTTGTAAAAGTAGTGAGAGAAGGCAAAACTATTATGCTGGAACAAGAAAACATTGTCGCAGGTGATATAATTTTGCTTTCTACCGGAGATAAAATTCCAGCTGACGGCAGGCTGTTGGAAAGCTCAGGTCTTGCGGTAGATGAATCAGCGCTTACAGGCGAGAGTCATCCCGCAGAGAAGAATGCTGAGATCGAACTGACAGCAGAGGATATCCCTCTTGCTGAACGTGTTAATATGTTGTACAGCGGTACATATATAACTGATGGAAACGGTAAGATGCTTGTTACTTCTGTTGGAGATAATACAGAGTTTGGAAAAATCGCGTTTGAATTGGGGGCAACAGCTAAAAACAGTACACCGCTGCAGGAAAAGCTGGCTCGTTTGGGAAAGACTATAACTGTATTAGGCGTGATTGCAGCTTCTGTTGTGTTTATTTCTCAAGTTGTTTCTTTTTTGATTAACGGAGAATTAAATACTGAAAATATTATGGAATCTTTTGTGACCAGTATTGTACTTATCGTGGCAGCTGTACCTGAAGGACTTCCGACTATTGTTGCAGTATCATTGTCTGTTAACATTATTAAGCTGTCGAAACAAAACGCGCTTGTTAAGAAGATGATAGCTTCGGAAACTATAGGATGTGTTAATGTGATATGTTCAGACAAGACTGGAACTTTGACAGAAAATAAGATGGCTGTTAGAGGTTTTTTTGATTCTAAATGGCATGATGATATAACTGAACTTTCGTCTGAGTGGCTGACTCACAACATTTGTCTTAATACAACTGCCGATATAGCTGAGGATGGATCTTTTATAGGAAATCCCAGTGAATGTGCCATGCTGAATTTTTATGAATGTTCCGGGGCAAGACAGAATAGCGGCAATTCATATAAATGCGAGAGAAATGAGCATGATAATATTTGCGTGTTCCCGTTTTCCTCGGATCTAAAACACATGACTACGGTATCAGATGTAGATGGGAGAATGATTGCTTATGTGAAGGGCAGTCCGGAATGTATTTTTGAGATGTGCAGCATGGAGCCACTGGAAAGAAAAAAGGCAGAGCAATGTATCATAAAAGTACAGAAGAAGGCAATGAGAGTTATTGCATTTGCACATAAAGAAATTTTTGATATTGGGAATTTTGAAGATGAGGTCAATCACAGGCAATTGGAGAGTAATATGACTTTTGATGGTTTTGTGGCGATATCTGATCCTTTGAGAAGAGATGTTTATGATGCTGTAAAATCCTGCCGCAGAGCCGGAGTTTCTCTTAAGATACTTACGGGTGACAATATAGTGACGGCCTCTGCCATAGCTCATGAGCTTCATCTTTTGGGTGGAGAAAATACAGCGGTAGAAGCGGCAGAAATCGACAGAATGACAGATGATGAACTTTCTAAAAAACTGCCTTTTATCAGTGTTATAGCAAGGAGTACTCCTACTGTTAAAATGCGTATTGTAAATATTTTGAAACAAGATAAGAATGTGGTGGCGGTAACAGGCGATGGTATAAATGATGCTCCGGCGCTGAAAAATGCTGATGTGGGGATTGCTATGGGAATATCAGGGACAGAAGTATCGAAAGAGGCCAGTGATATAATTCTTCTTGATGATTCCTTTTCCGCGATAGTGAAGGCCATAGAATGGGGCCGGAATATATATGAAAATTTTAAACGTTTTGTCAGCTTTCAGCTTACTGTGAATTTGGCTTCAGTGATAGTGGTATTTGCATCTGTCTTATTGGGGTTAAAAGCGCCGTTTACTGCACTGGAGCTGTTATGGATAAATATAATAATGGATGGACCTCCGGCACTTACTTTGGGTCTTGAGCCTGATTATGATGATCTTATGGAGCGAAGACCTGTAAAGCGAGGAGAAAGTATTATATCAGGATCTATGATAGTACGTATAGTAGCTGCTGGAGGATATATGTCTTTTGTATTTCTTGCTCAGTATGTTTTTAATTTCTTGAATGCTCCTTCGTATCAGATGCATACTGTTTTATTTACCCTTTTTGTTTTGTTTCAGCTGTTTAATGCTTTTAACTGCAGGGAGCTTCACAGTGAAAGTATTTTCAGACATCTTTTAAAAAATAAACTGATGCTTTTAGTTGTAGGCTGTACCTTTTTTCTTCAGATATGTATAATACAGTTTGCAGGAGCCTTTTTTGGGACAGTGCCTCTTGATCTTCAGATGTGGATAAAACTTTTCATTGTATCTGTCAGTGTTATCGTGCTATCAGAGTTTGTAAAACTGCTGTTTCGTCAAGTGGAAAAATCTTGATTTAAAAATACAGCCATCTTCTGTAATTCATACTTTTTTTTAAATAAGACGCATTTTTAAAGATAAATATGATATAATCGTTATATCTATAACTAGGGAGGCGCATTGATGATTAATTTGCCTGATTACAAGAGAATCCACTGTATAGGCATAGGTGGTATAGGATTATCCGCTATAGCGGAGATTCTCATATCCAGAGGATATGAAGTTTCCGGATCGGATATGAGAGAAAGTGAGATAATTGAACGGCTCATAGATGAAGGAGCCAATATATATTTAGGCCATAGAGCGAAAAATGTAGAGAATGTTGATCTGGTTATTTATTCTTCAGCGGTGGGAAAGGATAATCCTGAATTGGAGAAAGCTGAGGAACTTGGCATACCTGCCATAACCAGAGCGCAGGCGCTTGGAGTACTGATGGATGAATACGAAAGCAGTATTGCTATTTCGGGTACTCACGGAAAAACTACAACGACTTCTATGGTCTCTTTGATTTTGAAGGATGCAGGAAAGGAACCTACTATACTGGTAGGCGGTAATCTTTCAGAGATACACGGAAACGTATATATAGGTGAAAACAAATATTTTATTACAGAAGCATGTGAATATATGGATAGTTTTCTCAATCTTAAACCAAAGATAGAGATAATACTCAATATAGATTCAGATCATCTTGATTATTTTAAAGACGTGGAACATATAGCAAGTTCTTTTGATAAGTTTGCCAAACTTGTTCCGCAGGACGGAGCTGTCATAGCTTACGACGCCAATCCATTTGTAAAGAGCATTATAGAAGACATTCCAAATGCCATTACTTTCGGCCTTAATGAAAGCTGTGATTATTTTGCATCGGATATAGATTTTGACAATGACGGTATGCCGCAGTTTACAGTAAACCACGGAGGCAGAGAACTGTGCAGGGTTTCGCTTTCGATACCAGGAGAACACAATGTTCTTAATGCCCTTTCAGCATTTGCATGTAGTCATATACTCGGGGTGGATATCGGCAAAATTGTGGACACGTTGGAAAATTTTACAGGAATACAGAGGCGATTCGATATACTTGGAAAGACGTATAATAACATAAAAATAATAGATGATTATGCGCATCATCCTACAGAAATAAAAGCGACATTGTCAGCTGTCCGCAACATGAAACATAATAATCTCTGGTGTCTGTTTCAACCTCATACCTATACGAGGACGCTGGCATTACTCGATGATTTTGCTACTGCATTTGCTGATGCTGATAAGATTGTATTGGCTGAAATATATGCGGCGAGAGAGAAAAATATATATAAGATAAGTTCAAAAACTTTAATGAACAAGATAAAGGAATCCGATCCTGCAAAAGATGTTTATTTCTTCAAAGATTTTGATGAAATAGCGAATTTTGTTTACAACAATGCTGAAGAGGGAGATCTTGTTATAACTATGGGAGCAGGAGATATCTACAAGGTCGGTGAAATGATTCTTGATAAGGATAAAAGATTTTAAGGAGAAATCAACAGATGGATATTAAAGAATATGAACTGCTGGAAAAAGCTCGGATAGAAAGAAATCTGGAATATATGGAAGCCGGAGTGAATTTTATCGATGTGAGGACAGCTTATATAGATGAGGGCGTTAAAATAGGCGCGGGAACCACTATATATCCGTGTGTGGCTATTGAGGGAAATGTTGAGATAGGAAAGAACTGCACTATAGGCCAGAACAGCAGGATAAAAGATTCTGTAATAGGAGACGGGACATCCGTACAAAGTTCGGTTATAATAGAGAGCAGTGTCGGAAGTGAAACGTCTGTAGGGCCTTTCGCATATCTGCGTCCGAATAGTCATGTTGGAAATAAATGTAAGGTTGGTGATTTTGTGGAGATAAAAAACTCCAAATTAGGAGATGGCGCTAAAGCGTCTCACCTTACATATGTAGGTGATTCAGATGTGGGAGAACGTGTGAATCTCGGGTGCGGGGTTGTGTTTGTAAATTATGACGGAAGTAAAAAGCACCGCTCTGTAGTTGAGGATGATGCCTTTATAGGATGCAATGTCAATTTGGTTTCTCCTGTACATGTAGGCAGGAATGCTTATGTGGCGGCAGGCAGTACCATAACAAATGATGTACCGGATGGTGCCCTTTATGTAGCTAGAGCTAAGGGAAAATCTCTTGAAGGCTGGGTGGAGAAAAAGGGTATCTTAAAGAAATAACAACGATTTAAACAGAAAGTAGAGGTAGGAGAAACAAATGAAAAACAGCGCATTTTCAAACTACAAGGTATTTGCAGGCAATTCTCATTTGGAGCTTGCGGAAGAGATCGCGTCCATAATGGGTAAACCTCTCGGAAGAGCTACTGTAAATAAATTCAGCGATGGAGAGATATCGGTGAATCTGTGGGAAACAGTAAGAGGAGTAGATTGTTACATAGTGCAGTCAACATGTGATCCGGTAAATGATAATCTCATGGAGCTGCTGATAATGATAGATGCCATGAAAAGAGCGTCAGCCGGAAGGATAAATGCAATAATCCCTTACTATGGTTATGCCAGACAGGACAGAAAAGCTAAAGCAAGAGATCCTATCACAGCTAAGCTTGTGGCAAATCTTCTTGTTGCGGCAGGAGCTGACAGAGTTCTTACAATGGATCTTCATGCTGCTCAAATACAGGGATATTTTGATATTCCGGTAGATCATCTGATCGGTATGCCTATATTGGCAAAATATTTTATGGAGCAGAGTCTTGATGATGTGGTAATAGTTTCTCCTGACCACGGAAGCGTTACAAGAGCAAGAAATATGGCGCAGCCTCTTAACGCGCCTATAGCTATAGTAGATAAAAGAAGACCTGAACCTAATAAGAGTGAAATCATGAATATCATCGGAGATATAGAAGGTAAAAACTGTATTCTGGTGGATGATATGATTGATACTGCCGGTACTATAACAAATGCGGCAAACGCTCTTAAAGAGATGGGAGCAATAAGCGTCAGAGCATGTTCCACTCATGCTGTTCTCTCAGGTCCGGCCATTGAGAGAATAGAGAATTCAGCTATAGAAGAACTTGTACTTCTCAATACTATTCCGGTTCCGGAAGAAAAGAAGATAGAAAAGATGAAAATACTTTCAGTAGCTCCTCTGTTTGCTGAAGCTATGACAAGAGTCTTTACAAATGGGTCTATCAGTAAACTTTTTGATTAAGAAAGATCTATAATGTGATATCAATGGCCGCCGTTGAGCGGCCAAATGTATGCGACAATGCAGGGGTAGTTTTGAATAGCCGCCGGCATTGATCAAATGATGTTACAGGGGTATAATTTAGATGATCGAATATATGAAAGGAACGGGCGGGAATGTTTGTTATCGCAGGATTGGGGAATCCCGGCAAGAAATATGAAAATACTCGTCATAACATGGGATTTCTCGTCGTAGACCGGATAGCCGAAAAGACCGGGATAAAAGTAAATAAAATCAAACATAAGGCTTTGGTCGGAGATGGAATGATCTCTGGCCATAAAGCCCTTTTAGTGAAGCCTCAGACATATATGAACCTGAGCGGTGTATCTCTCCGAGAAATTGTCGATTACTATGGAGTGAATATGAGCGATTTGATCGTCATATATGATGATTTTGATCTGGAAACAGGGGCTATAAGAATAAGAAAAAAAGGAAGCGCAGGGAGTCATAACGGAATGAAGTCTGTTATTGGCCATTTGGGATCAGGTGAATTTCCCAGGCTCAGAATAGGAATAGGGAAAAGCGGGCTGCTTGATTGGAAGGATTTTGTTATTGGTAAAGTGGCAAGCCAGGAAAAAGGTACCATAGCTGGGGCAGTTGACAGGGCTGCGGATGCAGTAATATGTATTCTTGAAAAGGGAATAGATAAAGCTATGAACGAATACAATATAAGATCAAACAAATTAGAATAATATACAGAAAGATAAGCTGAAAGATCAGTATAAGACTGAGCTGGTCAGATATATAAACATTATAGGTGTGCAACTTAAAATACCGACTGTGTCGGCCAACATATGAAAGGGCGCGAGTGACGACGAAAAAAGGAATGATTAACATAACAGGCGCTGCAGAAGGGCGAATAGCGCCGATAATCTCAGATATTATCAATGAAAAAAAGGGTCAGAGCTTGATTGTAGTTTCAACTTTTAATAGGGCGAAACGATTGGCAACAGACCTTTCTTTTTTTAGTACCCGTAATATATATGTATTGCCTCAGGAAGAAGAAACATTTATACAGTATGAGGCAAAAAGTAATGACGAGTTGCTTCAGCGAATGAGAGTTCTCAGAGCAGTGACATCAGGCGAGGATTGCGCGGTAATTGCTCCGGTTACCGGAGCAATAAAGAAACTTCCGCCTAAAGAAATATTTCAGGATAATGTGCTGCAAATGGAGCTTGGAAGCGATGTAGATATGGATTATATCAAAGAAAGGCTTACAGTCATGGGGTATGAGCGGGTGTCTATGATAGAGGCATGTGGTGAATTTAGCGTGAGAGGCGGAATCATAGACATATTTACTCCTGATAATGATAATCCGTACAGAATTGAACTCTTTGATACAGAAGTTGATTCCATTAGGACTTTTGATATAGATACTCAGCGTTCTGTAGAAAATTTGAATTCTGTGACGATATATCAATGTTCACAGATTATCAAGGATCATGGGATATTTGAGCATGCAGGAAGTAAGATAACGGCAGCTTACGATAAGCGTATAAAAGCACTTGAAAAAAAAGAAGGAAACAGTGAAACGGTTCATAATCTGAAACAGAGAAAAGCACAGCTTCTTGAATATGCAGAAAGCATGATTAACTTACAGTATATGGAAAAATTCATCAATTATTTTTATGATGAAACTGTGTATATATGGGATTATATGAAGAACCCTCATATTTTTATAGATGATCCTGCAAGGATATTGGAAACGCTGGAGGTATATGAACGGGAAAGAGCAGATGACATAGATGCTATTCTTGCTTCCGGCAGAGGTATAGGAGAAGATTTTAAGGAACTGCCGGGACAGCAGGATTATTTTCGTTTGTATGAAAAGGATGGATATATTTTTACTCCTTTTGCCAGTACCATAAAAAATGCTCCGTTTCTCACTAAGCTGATAAATGTTGAGTGCAGACAGGCACCGGTTTTTAACGGAAGGATGGATGTTCTTAAAGGGGAGCTTAGCAGTTATGTAAGGCGTGGATTCAAAGTCACTATAGTATGCAGCAGCGATGAACGCCTTAAAAATATGAATGAATTTCTCACAAGAGAAAATCTGCTGGGCAAAGTGTCTGTGACAAAAGGAACTTTGACTGCAGGCATGGAATTTGGCGAAAAGAAATTATGTTATATATGGGAAGGCGATATATTCGGGGGAAGTCGAAGGACCAGAAAAAAGAAGAAGAAAAATGCGGGAACTCAAATAAAGAATTTTGCCGATGTACAGACGGGTGATTATGTGGTTCATGAAAGTCACGGTATAGGTAAGTTTATAGGAATAGAACAGTTAGTAGTTCAAGGCGTCAAAAAAGATTATCTTAAAGTTAAATATGCCGGAGAAGATTCACTTTATATTCCTGTTGATCAGTTGGGAATGCTTCAGAAATATGTAGGCGGAGATGGTATCACGCCAAGGTTGAATAAGCTGTCAGGAAGCGAGTGGAAACAGACCAAGGCAAAAGCGCGCAAGGCTATAGATGATATGGCTGATGAGCTGATAAGGATATCTGCAGCAAGGATGAATGAGAAAGGGCATGCTTTTTCTCCTGATACTGTGTGGCAGCAGGAGTTTGAAGGAAGTTTTCCTTATACAGAAACAGATGATCAGCTCAGGTGTGTAAGGGAAATAAAGAGTGATATGGAAAACGAGAGCCCTATGGACAGACTTTTATGCGGCGATGTCGGTTTTGGTAAGACTGAAGTTGCAGCAAGAGCTCTTTTTAAATGTGTAGCGGACGGAAAGCAAGCTGCTGTACTTGTTCCTACCACATTGCTTGCTAATCAGCATTATTATACGCTGAAAGACAGATTTGAAAAGTTCCCTTTCAAAGTAGAAATGCTGTCGAGGTTCAGAAATCCTGCTCAGCAGAAACATATAGCTGAGGGCTTAGAAAGTGGAACCATAGATTTAATAATAGGTACCCACAGAGTTTTATCTGAAGATATTAAGTTTAATGATCTGGGACTTCTTGTTATAGATGAGGAGCAAAGATTTGGCGTGAAACATAAAGAAAAGCTGAAACAGCTTAAAACAAATGTAGACGTGCTGACTCTTTCTGCTACTCCCATACCGAGAACTTTGCATATGTCGCTTTCAGGAGTTAAAGACATGAGCATTCTTGAAGAACCGCCGGAAGATAGATATCCTGTTCAGACTTATGTTATGGAGCAGGATGGTTTTGTAATACGCGATGCTATAGAAAAAGAACTGGCTCGTGGAGGACAGGTATATGTACTGTATAATCGTGTTGAGTCCATAAACAGAGTGGCAAATGAAATAGAGAATTTGGTGCCTGATGCATCGGTAGTAGTCGGACACGGAAAAATGCGTGAAAATATGCTGGAAAATATCATCATGGACTTTTCAGAAGGTGAGTATAATGTGCTTGTAGCGACAACTATAATAGAGTCCGGTATGGATATACCTAATGTAAATACTATGATAGTTTTAGATGCAGATCGGTTTGGATTGGCGCAGCTTCACCAGCTGAGAGGAAGAGTCGGACGTTCAGGCAGGATGGCTTACGCATATCTGATGTATACCAAAGATAAGAATCTTAGTGAAATAGCAGAAAAAAGACTGAGAGCTATAAAGGAATTTACAGAGTTTGGATCAGGGTTTAAAATAGCAATGAAAGATCTGGAGTTAAGAGGTGCAGGAAATATACTGGGGACGGAGCAGTCCGGACATATGATAAATATAGGATACGAACTTTACTGTAAGATGCTGGAGGAGGCTGTTGATATTGCAAAGGGTAAGGAGGTTATACCTTCTGCCGAAGAGACAGCATTCAGCCTTTCCATCCCGGCCGTTATACCAAAAAGATACATAGAAAATGAAGTTCTCAGGCTTCAGATGTATAAGAAAATAGCTATGATAGAAAATGATGAAGATGAAGCAGAAATAATAGATGAGCTTCTGGACAGATTCGGAGATATCCCTAAAGATACTATGAATCTTGTAAAGATTTCCAAGATAAGAGCAATGGCGGGAAAGCTGGGGGTCAGGGAGATCGTGCAGCAGGGGCCAAAGATAATTTTTAAACTGTGGGAGAATGTGAAACTTACTGAAACTATTATGTCAGGACTTGTATCCCGATATGGAGGGAAGATGATGATAAATGGGGGAAAAGAGCCATTCATCAGGCTTACAATCCATAAGGAAGAGCCTGTGAAAGCTATAGAACAATTTCTTCAGACTGCAGTTGGCGGAAAAAAATTAAATTGACAGCTGATATAGCAAATATATGAAAGGTTGGTTTTGATGGTAAAGATAGTTATTACGGCGCCGAGAGGAAATATGGCCAGACTTATAGCGCAGGAGGCATATAAAAGGAAAAATATACAGATTATAGGTGCAGTAGGGGCTCCGGGGCGTGATTATATAGGCAAAGATGTAGGAATAGTATCAGGAGTAGGATTTGAAATAGGCGCTTTAGTATACGATGATATAGACGAGATCATAGAAAAATGTGATATGGTGGTGGATTTTTCCACAGTTGAGCTTTCTGTTAGAATACTTGAAAGCTGTATCAGACATGAAAAAACTTTTATCTGTGGAACGACAGGATTCAGCTGTGAACAGGATAAAAAGATGACTGAAGCAGCCGATGTAATACCTATGATGAAGGCTGCCAATACTTCTTACGTAGTTAATGTAATGAAAAAGCTATTGGGGGAAGCAGCCGAGAAACTGGGGAATAAGTGTAAAATAGAGATAATTGAGATGCACAGTGAGACTAAGAAAGACGCGCCCAGCGGTACTGCTGTAGAGATAGCAGAAGAAATATCAGAACATTCTCCTGACAAAAATTATGAAGATATAGAGATTCATTCTGTGAGAGCGGGGAATACTCCCAGCAGCCACAGGGTCGTGTTTGGCTGTATGGGAGAAAAAATGGAGATATCTCATGATGCTTATGATTGGAGATGCTATGCTTCGGGCGCATGTGATGCCGTACTTTTCATGAAAGGAAAAAGAGCTGGGCTTTACACTATGGAAGATGTAATTGAAGATAATAAGATATAAAGCAAAAAAGAAACGGCACACCGGGATCAGCTATTCGGTGTGCCGTTTCTTTTGCGATGTTGTAAGCAAATCTATTTTGCGCTTAATTCTTTAGCATATTTATCTGCTAAGGTTTTTACTTCATTTATTTGAGTTTGTACAGCTGCCGGAATTTCTCCTGTGATTTCTGTCTCATAACCGTTCCATTCAGGATGATCTCTGTTCCATTCAGGATAGTCAGCTATTACATCAGTACAAGGATAATCTATACCCAATATACATACTACATTGTCTTCACTGTCATATACGGGAGCAAATGCGGACCAGCACTGGAGTTCTTCACTGTCATCCCATGCAGATCTGGCGGTTGCAGGGTCACCGTCCCAAGCTTCTTTGAATTGGATTTCCCATTCATATGTGACTCCCCAGTCATCAGGCTCATCTCCTGCATCTACAGTGATGGCGAAATCTTTTGACGGATCACCGTCCAGCGCAGGCTTGCCGTCAGCCATAGGTGAGAGTATATATGCATAAGTGGCACCGGATTCTTCTTTTACTCTGTCAAGCTCTTTTTTCATGTTGTCATAATCTTCATAATCTCTTGCTTCTCCTGATTGAATCAGAGCGACATATCGGTCAGCCCAAGCCTTATCAGAATCATTTCCGGTCTCTTCACTCTTATCACCGCATGCTGATATTGACAGCACGATGATAAGCACTGCAAGAACTGCAGGATATTTAAATCTCCTTCTCATAAATAACCTCCTCAATCACTGGGGGAATATCGTTGTGAAAAGTTTACCAGATAAAATTTATAAATGCAAGAAAAATTCGAAATTTCAGTATTTAATATTATCTCGAAAATAGATAAATAAAAGGTTGACTTAACCCTATATTGTGAATAAAATAACGGTGAACATTATAGTATGTGATATTTTATCACTTGATGAAAAGAGGCGAGATATTATGAAAGATATTATCACGGTTGCCGTAGTGAATTTTAAAGTTGACGCGGCTGACAAGGAAAGCAATTTGTCACGTATGTGCGGATTCACTGAGGCTGCGGCAAAGCGAGGAGCTGACCTAATCCTGTTCCCGGAAATGTGTCTTTATGGATATGATTATTATGTAGACGAGACTGTTTCTCAGGAGGACAAAATACGATCGGCTGAAACTATTGACGGGCCGTCATGCAGCAGGATCGCAGAGATAACTGAAAAATACGGAGTTTATGTTGTCTTTGGGATGGCTGAAAAATTAAAAGATTCAGATGACGCTACCCTTTACAATTCAGCGGTGGCCATAGGGCCTGAGGGTGTTATCGGAGCATATCAGAAAATGCATCCATTTGAAACAGAAAGTATTTGGTGCGCGAAGGGAGACAAGCCATTTATGTTTGATACTCCGTGGGGACCTATCTCTGTGGGAATATGCTTCGATACGTATCAGTTCCCTGAACTTATGAGGCATTACGTATATAAAGGTTCAAGATTATATCTGAACCCTACCGCCGTTATTGAAGAGATTCCTAAGGAAGGCAGCAGACAGGCGTTCATAGATTATTATGCGCCTACTCTTGAGTACGGAGTACTGTGCAATACCATATATGTGGCAAGCGCTAATCTTACAGGAACCGATATAGTGGATTATTTCGGCGGCGGAAGCTGTATTATAGGACCGAAGATTACACCGTTTTACGAGACGAATCTGCATTATTATGCAGGCAATAAGGACAATGTGCAGGAGGGTATTCACATGGAGACCATAGACCTTTCGCTGGCCACAAGGCGTCTGTTTGTCGATAAGGAAATCACAGGTGAACCGGATTACAGACCGCAGCTTTATAAGAAGTTTTTATAGGAATGTGCCGGCGATTCTCGATAGCATCTAAAAGGAGGAAATTAACATGAATGATAATACGTTAAAACGTACTATGAAGTTGCATCATCTCGTCATTTTCGGCGTGGCTTTTCTTACACCGATGATCGCATATACCATATATGGGGTTATTGCGACATCATCTCACGGCGTTGAATCGGGTTCGATTTGTTTCGCTGTTGTTGCCATGTTGTTTACGGCGCTAAGTTATGGGCATATGGCTAAGGCGTATCCGACGGCCGGGTCAACTTATACATATACGAGAAAGGCTATCAATTCTAAACTGGGTGTGCTTGCCGGCTGGATTGTGCTTTTAGGATATGTTTTCTTTCCGATGGCAATTTGGCTGATTGGAGCGTCCTATCTGAGTGCGGCTGTTCCGGCAGTCCCTTCGTGGGTATGGCTGATCGGCTTTATCGTCATCACATCACTGATTAATTTTATTGGTGCTGAGGTCGGAAGCAAGATTAATTTCGTCATGGTTGCGATTCAGGTGGGCATCATTGTCGCATTCCTGATCTTTACCATCAAAGCGATTACGGAAGGCATGGGCGAAGGCACACTGGCGTCTTTCTCTCCTTTTTATAATCCTGATATTGATTTCAGCTATACCGTGGCCGGAGCGGCAGCTGCGTGCTACTGTTTCTTGGGATTTGACGCTTTGACGACATTTACAGAAGATGCCATTAATCCGACAAAGAACATTCCCAGGGCAATCATCCTTACGCTGCTTGCGTGCGGTGCGATCTTCCTGGTTGTGACTTATTTCACGCATCTGGTGCATCCGTCTTATGATTATGCGAACCCTGACAATGCTGCATATGAGATTGCTAAGCAGGTTGCCCCTTCTATCTTCGGTGCAATCTTCCTTATCGGCACGATCGTAGGTCAGTTTGCGGCTGGCCTGTCGGCGCAGGCCAGCGGCGCACGTCTTTTATATGCCATGGGCAGGGATGGCGTGCTTCCGAAGAAGCTTTTCGGCAAATTGCACCAGGCACGAAAGACGCCGATGAATGCCATTTTCCTTATCGGCGCGATAGCGTTGGTTGCAATTTTTCTTGACGTGACCAAAGCGACGGCATATATCAATTTCGGCGGTTTCGTTGCATTCTTCTTTGTGAATCTTTCTGTAATTGCGCAGTATTTCGTTAAACAGAAGGAGCGGTCGGCGAAGGGCGTGGTTTTATACCTGATTTTCCCAATACTTGGTGCTCTTCTCTGCCTGTATCTTCTGGCGCATCTGGATAGATTTGCCATTATTCTGGGCTGCGCATGGACAGTGGCAGGAATTATTTATCTGTTGGTTTTGACCAAGGGATTGAAGCAAGAGCCGCCGGAACTGGGAATCGACGACTGAGGTTTGAAAGAGCAAGTAGCTTTACAGTCAAAAGCGCGGGGAATTAAAATTTCTTTGAAGGAGTATCAGAAAAAATAAGTTTGCAATCTGAAAATATCGCTTTCATGGTAAACTCTCTTGACTTTACAGTGTATGCAATATAAAATGACAAGAGTACAAAAAGAGAATAGCAAGGCTGTGATGAAGACAGTAGCTCTGCCTAATATCCTTACAGAGAGATGTGCGAAAGCTGAGAGTGCATCGGTGAAGCGGATAGTGAAAATCACTTCGGAGTCTAACACTTTAAGAGAGATGGGATGATAGTCCCGTAACTAGGGTGGTACCGCGGTTTATTATCGTCCCTAACATTAGTTAGGGACGTTTTTTTATGAGCAGCCTAAATCTACGATTTAGCGTGCGGCCCAAACACAGAAATCACAGCGCTTCAGCGCGTGGTGATTTTTCAGTGAATGGACCTGCCCAAAACTTGTTTTGGCGCGCAACGTATCCTACGCAGCTATGCTGCTGCGCTGTCCGTTTTGTCAGCGAATCGCCTAAAGCTCTTCGGACAAAAAGGCAACGTATCCTGCGGATACTCCTACGCAGCTATGCTGCTGCGCTGTCCGTTTTGTCAGCGAATCGCCCAAAGCTCTTCGGACAAAAAGGCAGGTTAAGTGGAATTTAAGACTTAAAATCAATTGAAATACTGAAGGGTATAACCTATATGCCTGTTTTTTGCAGGCAAACAATCGAAAGGAAGATATAAGATGATCAAAAACTTATCGGAAAAGCCTATAGCTCAGCATCAGATAGAGCAGGCTGAAAAATGGGAAAAAGAAGATTTGCTTCACAGATGTGTAAGTACAAGAGAAGGAAATGAATCTTTCATATTTTATGAGGGCCCTCCTACAGCCAACGGCAGACCGGGAATACACCACGTTATAGCAAGAACTCTGAAAGACTCGGTGTGTAGATACAAGACTATGCAGGGTTATGCCGTAAAGCGTAAGGCGGGATGGGATACTCACGGACTTCCTGTTGAAATTGAAGTGGAAAAGCAGCTCAACATGAGCGGTAAACAAGATATAGAAAAATACGGAATAAAAGAGTTCAACGAGAAATGTAAGGAATCGGTATTCACATATGAAAGTATGTGGAGAGAAATGACTAAAAGAATGGGATATCTCATAGACCTTGATAATCCTTATATTACGCTTGATAACAATTATATAGAAACAGGCTGGTGGATAATCAAGGAATTTTTCAAAGCTGGTTTAGTATATGAGGGGCACAAGATTCTCCCATACTGTCCGAGATGTGGGACAGGCCTCGCTTCCCATGAAGTAGCACAAGGGTATAAAGAAGTTAAAGTAAATACCATAACTGCAAAGTTTAAGAGAAAAGATGCTGATGAATATTTCCTTGCATGGACTACAACTCCATGGACTTTAGCGTCCAATGTTTCGCTGACAGTAGGTCCTGACGTTGATTACGTTAAAGTCAAGATGACTGCAGGCGATGAAAAAGGCAAAGTATTTTATGCAGCAAAGGTTCTGGCAGACAAGGTTCTGGGAGCTGATAACTATGAAATCATAGAAGAGATGAAGGGCAAGGATCTCGAGTATATAGAATACGAACAGCTTATGCCTTTCATCAAACCTGACAAGAAAGCATTCTTTGTTACCTGTGCAGATTACGTAACAATAGAAGATGGTACAGGAATTGTACACACGGCACCTGCATTCGGTGAGGATGACTATAACACAGGCAGAAGATATGATCTTCCTGTCGTAAATCCTGTTGATGAGCAGGGTAAGTATACCGATACGCCGTGGGCAGGCAGATTCGTAATGGAAGAAGGTCTGGATATAGATATAATCAAGTGGCTAGCAGCAGAGGACAAGATTTTCGCAAAGGAAAAAATGGAGCATAATTACCCTCACTGCTGGAGATGCGGTACGCCGCTTGTATACTATGCTAAGCCAAGCTGGTATATTGAGATGACCAAGCTTAAGGATCAGCTTGTTGCAAACAATAATACAGTAAACTGGTTTCCTGATTTCGTAGGCGAAAAGAGATTCGGAAACTGGCTTGAAAATGTAAACGACTGGGCAATTTCCAGAAACAGATACTGGGGTACGCCTATACCTATCTGGAGATGCGAATGCGGACATCTGGAGTGTATCGGCAGTAGAGCTGAATTGGTGGAAAAAGCACAGGAAAATATCACTGAAGACATTGAGCTTCACAGACCGTACGTGGATGATGTACATCTTACATGTCCTGAATGCGGTAAGCCGATGACGAGAATACCTGAAGTAATGGACTGCTGGTTTGACAGCGGAGCGATGCCGTTTGCACAGCAGCACTATCCGTTTGAAAACCGCGAAAAATTTGACGAGGAAATGTTCCCGGCTGACTTTATCTGTGAAGGTATAGATCAGACGAGGGGATGGTTCTACTCACTGATGGCAATTTCCACATTTATCAAGGGCAAGGCTCCGTACAAGAATGTTCTGGTAAACGACCTGATTCTTGATAAAAACGGCAAGAAAATGAGTAAATCCAAGGGCAATACTGTAGACCCGTTCCAGCTCTTTGATAAGTACGGTGCAGACGCCACAAGATGGTATCTGCTTCACGTATCGCCGGCATGGTCACCTACAAAGTTTGATGAAGACGGTCTTATCGAGATCGTGAGCAAATTCTTCGGTACTTTGAAGAATGTATATAACTTCTTCGCACTTTATTCCAATCAAGATAATCTCGATCCTGCTTTACTTGAAGTGGCATATGATAAGAGACCTGAGCTGGACAGATGGATAATATCAAAATACAATAACCTGATAAAAGAAGTTACGGAAGATATGGACAGATACGACCATATGAAATCTGTGAGAAAGATACAGGAATTCGTCAACGAAGACCTTTCCAACTGGTATATCAGAAGAGCGAGAAGAAGATTCTGGGCAGAGGAACTGGATGAGGATAAGAAGTCGGTATATGCTACAACATATGAAGTCCTTGTCGGCATATCTAAAATGATAGCTCCGTTCGCACCGTTTATAGCAGATGAGATTTATATCAATCTTACGGGAGAAGAGTCAGTACATCTGGCATATTTTCCTAAGGCTGATGAATCTCTCATAGACAACAAGGTAGAGGAAAGAATGGATCTTGTGAGAACTTTGGTAGGCCTTGGAAGAGGAACGAGAGAAAAAGAAAGAATAAAGGTTAGACAGCCTCTTTCCGAAATTCTCGTAGACGGCAAGTATCAGGCTGTAATAGAGGATCTGACACCGCTCATCATGGAAGAGCTGAATGTCAAGAAAGTTATTTTTGAAAACAAGCTGGATGAGTATATGAATTATGCTCTCAAGCCTAATTTCAAAGTGGCAGGACCTGTTTTAGGCAAGAATATAAAAGCCTTTGGCGGAGCTCTTGCCAAGGCTGATGCAGCAGATGTTGTGGCAAAGCTTGAAGTTGATGGAAAGATAGTCATGGAAATCGGTGGAGAAAATGTTGAAATCACCGATGAAATGGTAGACGTAAAGATTTCCGCAAAAGACGGATTTGCAGTGGCTATGGAAAACAATGTATTTACAATACTTGACACTACTGTAACCCCTGAACTGGCAGAGGAAGGCCTTGCCAGAGAAATCGTATCCAAAATACAGCAGCTGAGAAAGCAGAATGATTATGAGATGATGGATAATATAAAGATTTATGTTGAGGCTGATGATGAAGTTAAGGCTGCGGTTGAATCGTATAAAGACTATATAATGAATGAAACTCTGGCAGTTTCCATAGAAGATAAGAATGGTCTTGATACTTTCGATATTAATGGATACAAGACAGGCCTCGGCGTGGAGAAGGTATGATGGAAAAAGTAAACCTTATGGGGCTTACTGCAAGTGAATTAAAAGATTTTATGAAGGGGGCGGGTGAAGCCCCCTTTCGTGGTAAGCAGCTTTTTAAATGGATATACAGCGGAATTAAGAATTTTGATGATATGACTGATTTTTCTCTGAAGCTGAGAGAAAAGCTGAAGAAAACGGCATATATAGGGCAGCTTGATGTACTTGAGGTGCAACACGACAAAACGGACGGGACAAGAAAATTTCTGTTCGGTCTTGAAGACGGCAATGCTGTTGAAGGAGTATTTATGAAATATAAATACGGAAACTCGTTGTGTGTATCTTCCCAGGTGGGCTGTAAAATGGGATGCAGATTCTGTGCATCAGCTCTCGGCGGATTTGTCAGGAATCTTACGGCAGGGGAAATGCTGGATCAGATATTTGCAGCAGAGAAAGAAACAGGCGAAAGTATAAATCATATAGTAGTTATGGGAATGGGGGAGCCTTTTGATAATTATGAAAACCTCGGCAGATTTCTTGAGCTCCTTCATGATCCCGATGGCAAAAATCTCAGTTATAGGAATATAACGGTGTCTACAAGCGGTATAATCCCTGCCATAGAGAGGTTTGCAGACGATTTTCCGCAGGTAAATTTGGCTATATCACTTCACAGACTGGATGATGAGGGTAGAAGTGTCATAATGCCTGTAAACAGCCGGTACCCGGTAGACGAGCTTCTTCAGGCAGCCGATGATTACGGAAAAAAGACAGGAAGGCGGGTTACCTTTGAATATGCCCTTATAAAGGGTGAAAACGACAGTTTGCATGACATTGACCTGATGAAGAGGAAGCTTAAAAATATGCTCTGTCACATAAATCTCATACCTCTCAATGAAGTGAAGGAGACGGGATTTACTGGGAGCAGCAGAAAGTATGCCGAAGAGCTTGCGGAGAAACTACGCCGAAGCGGAATTGCCGCCACAGTGCGCAGAGAAATGGGAGCGGATATAGAAGGAGCATGCGGTCAGCTGAGAAGAAAGGCTCAATAAAAATGGTTGCTCAATATATCACCATAGTGTATAATTGTATTTAAAATAAATGTGCTTATATCAATATATCGAGGAGGTAATATTATGGTGAAATTACTCATAGGACATAAGGGTAGCGGGAAGACGGGACAGATGGTACAGATTGCGAATGACAGCGTTGAGAAAAGCAATGGAAGCATAATATTCATTAATAAAAATCACAGGCTTAATTACGAACTGGCACACGACATAAGAGTCATATGCATGGAAGACTATGAGAATATAACCAATATTGATGAATACATAGGATTTATCTATGGAATAATCAGTTCCGACCATGATATTGAAACGATATTCATAGACAGCATACTTAAACATGCTGATGTTTCCCTCGGTGATCTTCCTGAGTTTATAGACAGACTCAAGGCCATATCCAAATTATTCGACCTGGATTTTGTGGTAAGTGTAAGTGCAGAAAAAGAAGAAATGATAGGTGTAAACTTTGACGGGTGTGAGATTTTAAATTAATTGGCAGCAGTTAAGCAAGAGATAAAAGGCGGTGGGTACACCGTCTTTTTTAAGGACGTGAATTTGATGAAAAAAGCATATATTTATGTGATATTGACAGCATTTTTGTTTGGAACCATGGAGGTTGCATGTAAAGCGGCGGGCAGTCAGTTTGATCCGTTTCAGCTTACATTTTTGAGATTTGCTATAGGCGGACTCATATTGCTGCCTTTTGCTGTGGCAGAACTTAAAAAAAACAGTGTGAAGCTGACAGGAAGAGATTTTATAAGACTGGCAGGAGTAGGCATATTGGGGATACCTCTCAGTATGGTATTTTTTCAGCTTGGGATAATGAATTCCAATGCAGCTACAGCTTCGGTACTTATATGCATAAATCCTCTTTTTACTATGATATTTGCTCATTTTTTTGCAGGCGAAAGACTCAATAAATATAAATTTATTGTTCTGGGAATCGGTCTGATCGGTCTTGTATTTATGATAAAACCGTGGAATGTTCAGGAGGGAAATACAGTAACAGGTATAATATATATGCTTCTTGCCGCGGTTTTCTTCGGTGCTTATACAGTAGCGGGAAAAGTAAGCGTGGAAAAAATGGGAATAATGGCACAAACAAGTATAAGTTTCATATTAGGTTCACTTGTTTTGTTTATAATAATACTTATAACGGGAAAACCTGTGACGGAAGGGATAACTGATAATGCATGGCTTGTAATGTATGTGGGGATATTCGTAACGGGAGTAGGATATTTCTGCTACTTTATGGCCATAAAGGCATCAGATGCATCTACCGGATCGCTGGCATTTTTTATAAAACCGGCAATAGCTCCGGTTATGGCAGTGATATTTTTAAAGGAAACTATACTTTGGAACACGTATGTAGGTATCGGATGTATTCTAATTGCATCATATATGAATATAAGATTTCAGAGGAAAGAGAATGAGCTTAAAGATAGCGGATATTGAAAGGATATTTAAAAATAAAGAATCGGGTAACGAAGAATTCTTTAAATTTTTTTCGATACTGGTTCCTGTTGTGGAAAAAGACGGACATTTGCATCTTCTTTATGAGAGGCGGGCGAAACATATGAAAAGGCAGCCCGGCGAGATATGTTTTCCGGGAGGAGAATTGGAAGATGGAGAAAGTACTGAGGAGTGTGCTCTGCGGGAAACATGGGAAGAAATAGGGGTGCCTCAGGATAAGATTAGGGTTATCAGTCAGCTTGATACCATATATACTTACAGTAATTTTGCTATGTACTGTTATCTCGGTGTGATGGATGTTGAAGCTCTCGATAATATGACACTTAACGAGGCTGAGGTGGAGAGTACTTTTTTGGTGAGTATAGAATGGTTGATGAACAATGAGCCTGATATCTATTGGACCGATGTAGTACCGGATCCTCCTGAGGATTTTCCATATGAAAAGGTCACGAAGGGAGCTCCTTACAGCTGGAGAAAGGGGCGGGCTCCCGTTCCCGTATATGAAGAAAAAGACGGAAATGTTATATGGGGACTCACAGCAAGGATAACCAAAAGAGTTATTGATTCAATAAAAAGCGGTGATATTCGTGAGTCGTGAGATTGGAGGCAAGTGTGTTTAAACTCGGATTGTGCCAGATGAAAGGGTCTTTCAATAAGAAAGAAAGTATGCAGAAAGCAGAGAAATTTATAAGGGAGGCTGCAGGTAACGGAGCAGAAATAATTTCTCTTCCGGAAATGTGGAACTGTCCTTATTCTAATGATTATTTCCGGAAATATGCGGAGAAGGAAAGCGGGGAGACCGTGGAATTCCTTTCGAGTATTGCCTCGGATTTGGGAATATATCTAATAGGAGGGTCTATACCGGAGATTGACGGAGAAGATGTTTTCAATACATCATTTTCATTTGACCGAAAAGGCAATATAATAGGAAAGCACCGAAAAGTTCATCTGTTTGACATAGACGTCAAAGGGGGAATAAGATTCATGGAGTCTGATACTCTTACGGCGGGACATGATATGACTATTATTGATACAGAGTTCTGCAAGGTGGGAGTGGCTATATGCTATGATGTGAGATTTCCGGAATGGTTCAGAAAAATGGCTCTGTCAGGAGCTAAGGTGATAATATTGCCGGCTGCCTTTAATCTTACAACAGGACCCTCTCACTGGGATATTACCATGAGAGCAAGGGCTCTTGACAATCAAGTGTACTTTGCAGCAAATTCCCCTGCAAGAGACGAGGCAGGACCGTATCAGGCATACGGAGGATCTTGCATCGTAGATCCATGGGGACGGTTTATATCTCATGCTGATGAGAGAGAATGTATAATATACGGAGATGTGGATATAGAAACAGTTGAGTCTGTAAGACAGCAATTGCCTTTGCTGAAACATAGAAGAGAAGAACTGTATTAGGAGGACTGAGATTATGAAAAAAGTTTTGGTATTGCTTTTATCTTTTGCCATGGTGGCTGTTATGGCAGGCTGCGGAGCTCCGGAAGAAGAGCAGCCGGAGGAGCAGATTGATTATGATATAGCTATGGTGACAGATGCCGGGATGATCATGGACGGAGGATACAGCGAGGTAGCTTGGACGGCTATCAGTAAATTTGGTTCTGAAAAGGGTGTTTCCCATAAGTATTATAAAGCATCAGAGGCTTCTGAAACTGCATATAAAGAAGTTATTGATAATGCTGTTGATAAAGGCGCAAAAGTTATAGTGGCTGATGGATATTCCTTTGAAGACGTAGTATACAATGCCCAGAAAGAGTACAAGGATGTAAAATTTATTCTTATAGATGCGGAGCCTGTAGATCAGGAATCAGGAAAAGCAAAGACCGGTGATAATACTGCAGTTGTTATCTTTGCTTCGGAACAAGCCGGATATTTGGCCGGCTACAGCGCTGTAAAAGACGGGAAGACACAGCTTGGTTTTATGGGATCAACAAAGAATCCTACTATAATGGATTACGGATATGGATTTTTACAGGGAGCAGAAGCGGCATCACAGGAGGATGGTGTTTCGGTAAATGTAAAGTATCATTATTGCACTGATGATGATGATAGGAATTCGATCCTGGATATGACATCAGAGTGGTATCAAAGTGGAACAGAGGCTGTTTTTGCGTGTGGCAGGCAGGTAGAACAGCCCGTGATAGAAGCGGCGGAGCTCAATGACAAAAAGATAATAGCTGCAGAGACTGATAAATCTCAGATGTCGGATACTGTTATGACTTCTGCAGTCAAAGATATATCAGGAGTTTTGGAAGAATT
>OLOZ01000479.1_pt1 | contig 36603 bp, 28 predicted proteins | sample 1673021 | NCBI WGS metagenome assembly OLOZ01 (sample SAMEA3136747, study PRJEB25190) | human gut metagenome | biome: human gut; feature: human-associated habitat; material: faeces | place: Austria | collected 2013 | reverse complement strand
AAAATGGGTAAGAAAATACTGGTATTAGGAACAGGCGCGCAGGGTTCAACAGTAGCACAGAGAATGGATGAAGAAGCAAATGTTGAAAAGATTATCTGTGCAGATGCCGATCACAAAGCAGTAGATGAGCTTGTAAAGATCTTAAAGAAAGCAGAAGGAGCTTACGTAGATGCAGATGATGTTGAAAGCATCAAGAAGGCAGCAGAAGGCGTAGACCTTATCGTAAACGCACTGCCAATCAGATTCGCACCAAAAGTACTTGATGCGGCGCTGGCAGTAAAGGCAAACTATCAGGACTTTGCGGCTACAGACGTACTGGATCCATGGTGGCCTACATGCGTAGAGATCATGTACAATGATTATGGCAAGAAATTCGCAGAGATCGGAAAACTGGCTATTATAGGTACAGGATCAGCACCCGGAATGATGTGCGTGGCAACAAAGAGCTCAATGAGATATCTTGATACTTGTGATGATATCCTTATGATGGTATATGAAGGAGTAGAGGCTAAGAGATTCTTACCTTTCTGGTGGTCACCGTTCACAGCATTATCCGACATGACAGACCCTACATTTGCACTTAAGGACGGAGTACTTGTGGAAACAGAACCGCATTCACTGCCGGTAACAAGACACTTTAAGGGATGCGCAAAGGAAGTAACACTTGTAGAGCATGCCCATGACGAGACAGTATACATGGGACTGAACAAGGATACTCATTTTAAGGGAGCAAAGAACATCAACTTCAAGTACGGCGGAGTAGGAATCGAATTTTCAACACCGCTTTACAGAGCAGGCCTTTTAAACAGAGAAGAGGAGACATATAAGGGACACACATTCATCCCATTTGATGTAATCGTATCACATCTGCCGCCTGCACCAAAGTATCATGATGAGATCAAGGAAATCTTAGATGAAGGCCTTGTAAAGGACGAAGGAGCATTCGTAGTAGAAGCGACAGGAACAAAGGACGGCAAGAAGGTAATGGTAGAGACATACCTTTATGCGCCCGGATGTGAGGAAAGCTTTAAGAGAGCAGGTATTACAGGAGAACAGTATCTGACAGGACAGTGCGGATCATTATTCACAAAGATGTTTGTAAATGATGATTATGATCAGACAGGACTTCTTTCATCAGATATGCTGACATATGAAGAATGCGACAAGTATCTTGCATATGCTGCTAAACTGGACATCACTCTTGAGACTGAAGTTAAGCCTCTTTAATAAATTTATATAAATTAATGCAAAAAACAACGCCGCGGCAATCTCTGTCGCGGTATTGTTTTGACTTTAACATTATTTCATATCAGCATAATTTTTGCACAGAATCTTTTACACAACATACATATTCTTTGTTATAATGATTTTGCTCAAAACGTATTGTCACAATATATTTTTAACTCTAATTTTAATATCATGAGGTTTTAAAATGGTCGATTTGTTTCAGAAGAAGGTTCTCATGCTGGCATTATATGCCGGTGAGATAATGATGAGAAACGGAGCCGAGATATACAGAGTCGAAGATACCATGACTCATATATGCAAGGCCTGTAAAATGGATAACGTAGAAGTTTTTGCTACTCCTACGGGCATCTTCATATCCATGGACAGAGGTGGAGATGAAGATGATACTCAGACATACGTCAAAAGAATAAAAGGAATAAGTACAGATCTTCGAAAGATCTCTCAAGTAAATCATTTTTCCAGACAATTCTCTGCTGCGGCGCTTTCTGTTGATGAAGGAATGACTGTGCTAAAAGAAATAGATGACAGAGGAATCTATCCTCTGCCAGTCCGCCTATTGGGTGCAGCAATGATATCGTCAGCTTTTTGCCTGATATTCGGAGGAAGCGCTGCAGACTGTTGTATCTCTGTATTTTCAGGTATTCTCGGCTATTTGTTTTCGGTCTTTCTCAACAAACTGAAAATAAATTCCTTCGTAACCGGCTTTTGCAGCTGCGCGCTGGTTGCTTTCATTGCACTTTCCACAGCTTCTCTCATAGATGCTGCAACTTATGACCCTATTATAATAGGAACTATTATGTTATTTGTTCCCGGCGTAGCTCTTACTAATTCCATAAGAGATTTTCTCTCGGGCGATATGCTGGCCGGTGTAGCCCGACTGATGGAAACTATTCTGACTGCTCTTTCTCTGGCTGCCGGAGCCGGCGTTGTCATTAAACTCTGGGAAATATTGGGAGGAGGCGCTATACTATGATAACAATACTGCTTCAGCTTTTATGTTCCCTGCTTATGACATGTGGTTTTTGTATTATATTTAATGTCCCGTCACGCAAATTCCCTTTATGCTGTATTGTGGGAGCTGTAAGCTGGATGTCATATCAAGCTTTTACATTCCTTGAAATGTCACCGGTGTTTTCTACATTTATATCTTCCTGTCTTGTATGGCTGTTCAGCAATATATTCGCCAGAGTATTCAAGGAAACCTCCACTATGTTCATTATTCCGGGCATAATAAGCTTAGTCCCCGGAGCAGGAACTTACTACAGTATGCTTGCCATGCTTGAATACACAAATAAATCCTTTGGCGAAACAGTAAAAGAAACTATCCTGACTGCAGGGGCTATTGCAGCAGGGCTGCTTCTTATGGGCTCCGTAACAGGTGTCATAATAATGATAACAAAAAAAATAAACAGGTTATGATGAAAAAAATCATCATAACCTGCAAACTTTCTCATACCTCATTTTATAAATTTTGCAGCTTTTTTACTGCCTTATGGAGCCAATTTCCTTCAAAATACTCTATTCTGCCTCTATCGCAGGCCTCAGCCAGTTTAGGATCTATAGGAAGTTTTCCCAGAACATCCAGTCCATGATCCCCGGCAACATCATCTACTTTGCTCTTTCCAAATACAGGAATTTCCTTACCGCACTCGGGACATTTAAGATAAGACATGTTTTCCACCAAACCCAGTACAGGGATATTCATCATCTCTGCCATTTTCACTGCCTTTTCAACTATCATAGACACCAGCTCCTGTGGAGAAGTCACCACTATTATGCCGTCCACAGGCAGAGACTGGAATACTGTAAGAGGCACATCTCCTGTTCCCGGCGGCATATCCACAAAAAGGTAATCCACATCGCCCCATAATACATCCGTCCAGAACTGCTTCACTGTTCCTGCTATTACCGGACCTCTCCAGACCACAGGATCCGTATCATTTTCAAGTAAATTGTTTACTGACATTGTTCCTATTCCGGTTTCAGTAGTAACAGGCAATATCCCCAGCTCGTTAGCCATAGCCTTTTCTCTGATGCCAAATGCTTTAGGAATAGAAGGTCCTGTTATATCAGCATCAAGAATCGACGTCTTATAGCCAGCTCTCCTCATATTTACAGCCATGAGTGAAGTTACGAGGGATTTTCCCACACCGCCTTTACCGCTCACCACTGCTATTACTTTTTTGATATTATTCATACTGTTGGTTTCCTCCAGCATGCTCTGAGGCTGACTGCTGCAGCTCCCTGCGCTGGCGCAATGGCTGCAGTCAGAGTCACAACCTGATGACTGCTGTACTTTTTCCTTTTCGTCCATTTTTTATTACCTCTCTTCCGGTTTTACGGCCATAATAAAAATTATAACCGATATTTTTGGCATATGTTAATTATATTATACTATTCACTGTCAACAAAGGCAAGCTATTGATAATACACGCTTATATTACAGGCCCGCGAGAGCCTTCTCCTTAAATCCAGCTGTTTATATTACTTGCCGTCTATTTCAAAAATAAGATGATCCATAGATTTAAAGACTGCAAAATCCGTATGCGACAGAATCACATCTATGCCGATAATTTCTTTTACCATAAATTCCATTTCCGGTTTTACTGTCTTATAATAACTTTTATGTATATGTTCTATAAGACTCACATTATGTTTATCTTCCAGCAGTTTACGCTCAAGAGGTGTTATCATTCCATAAGCAGATATCTGTATCTGTTCGTCACTGATGAACACCGTCATATCTCTGGGCCCTTTTCCGGCAGTTCTTTTCAAAAACGCTGTCATAGCCTGTTTTATTTTGCTCTCAAATTCCAGCTTTTTCTCCACATTCCCGAAAATTACATTCCCGCTTCGCAGCGTAGCTGCAAGTTTATTGAGGGCATCAAGAAGCTGAGCAAGTATTATGGGTTTTACCACATATTTGACTATGCCGGTATCAACCGCCTCTATTATCATCTCTGTTTCATGTACAGATGAAGTGATTATAAAGGGACATCTTCCCCCAAGTTTTCTTATTTGCTTCAGCATATCTATGCCGTTCATTCTGGGAAGCAAAATATCAGCTATAACTATATCGGGATCTTCCTCACTGTATTTTTTCAGCCCCTCTTCTCCGTCAGATGCCGTTATCACTTTGCCTGCCTTTTTTCTGAGATAATGTTCAAGCTCCTGTCTTGTACAGTCATCGTCCTCTACATACAATATCTTAAGCTGAGACAAATATGTATTACCTGTCATGTCTCTCCTCCTTCTCATTGATGAGTATAACACATCTGACACCGTCTTTATAATTTTCAAGGCTTATTTCACCAGCCATACTTTCTTCTATAAAATGTTTGGAGATAGCAAGCCCAAGCCCTGTACCATCGCTGCTTCCTTTAGTAGTATAATATGGCCTGAACAAATTTTCCCGCTCACTTTCCGAAAGCTGGACTCCGTTGTTGAATATCTCGACGGATATCCTACCGCATTTTCCTGTTTCCCGCCTTATAGCTATGTCTATTATCCCGCCTTCACTCCCTCTTTCATCTATCGCATCTATTGCATTGTCCACTATATTGAGAATCACATGATATAAAGAATTTTTATATCCATATGACATCAGGCCTTCCTCACCTTTTACATTGACTTGAATATTTCTTGTCTTTATTTTATCTTTAAAAAGATCAAGAACTGCTTCTATAACATGATTTACATTGAATGCCACCAGTTTCATATCAGGTTTGAGATAATCCGAAAAATCAGTAAGGGTATCTGACATTCCCGTAGTCAGTCTTTCTACCTTGGATATAGCCAAGAGAGCCTCTTCCTCACTAATCTGTCCGTTTTCTATATCATCTTTGAGATTTCCCATTACGATATTTATATTGTTTAGAGGCTGTTTCCACTGATGAGTAACATTTGCCATCATCTCACCTACTGATGCCAGCCTTGCCTGATTCGCCAGCATAATGTCATTCATACGCTGCCTCTTCATAGCTTTCCTGACGATCAGCTCTATATCACTTTCTTCCTTTATTCCGGTAGCTTCTCTCTCTTCCACCTGATTATCAAGGTCCATCATATGAAGCATCTTTATAGCTCTGTCAACAGGGCTGGAAAAATATCTCACAGTAAAATATATTGCCGCAGACAATAAAAGCACCAGAATCGCAGATAACGATATAACTATTATTATTATATTATCATAAGCGCTGTAAAGCTTATCTTCATAATTTATTATCGCCAGCTTCCATTCATTGCTCAGCTCGCTGAAGCTGATTCTCATGGCCTTGCCATTCCAGTCCACACCGAAAAATCCGTCCTTTTTTCCTTCCATCCCAGCTGTTATTGTCTCCCATAGATCATGCGAATCCAAAAATCCTGCCTCTCTTATATTGTCAGATGATATAATCTCATTATTTTCACCATCTAAAAGAAAAACCATTCCGTCATTTTCCACTCTCATATCACTTATCAAGTCTATAGTATATTCTGTATAGATATCTGTACCTATAACTCCTATTAACATATTTTCACAGTACACTGCTCTGGAATAAGCAATTACTTCTTCATTTATGTCCGAATCTACATAAGGTTCAGTCCAGATTCCCTCCCCGGGACTTTCAACAGCAGAAAAATAATACTGCATTGTCGGGAATTCTTCATCATCAAATGATTCGTAATATATACCATTGCTCATAGCATCGGTATATGTCAGCCTGCCGTCTTTATCATAAGAATACCATATCTCATAAGTCCCCTGCCTATCGGTTATATCGGGGGAGAAGGTTATATACAAGCCCTGAGAATCTTCTATATCCGTAAGAGCATCCTTTATGACAGGAGAATACAGCTTCATATATTCCTTTATGTAAGAAGAGTCTCGAAGTTGTTCAGATATATCAAAGCTGTTAGAAACTTCTGCACACAATGTATCTACCGAGCCCTCTGCATTTTCAAAAACCATACTTATCTGATTTGCAAACTTCTTAGTCTCAAAAAAGAGCTTATCATCAGCAGCTTTTTTCAATACCTTGGAAAAAGTGACTGTCTCAATAGCTGCAAAAGCTGTAAAAGCACAAAAAGCTATAAGAATTGTTATTGCAGATATCTTTTTGATAATACGATTCATCTTCGCCTTCTCCCCTCAACACTGTCCACATGTATGCCTGCTTTATATAATTATAATATCTTTCTGTGGCAATGCAATAGCTGCCTGATATTGCCATCAGACAGCTATTTTAAAATTTTTATGTTATAAAAACATTGTCATCTTTATAAAAGTGTTTGTAATGTTTCCGTTATTGTGTCAAGCCCTTCTTCTTCCTGCTGTATCACGGTATCAAGGAGAGCTTTCTGATCTTCTTTCAACTGTTCCAGACGGCTGATTTCATCTGTAAAATCTCGACTTCCCGAATCCGCTTTATCCATAAGGCTTCTTATAATATCATCAACATAACAATCCATAGGATCCACATTGCCTTCTGCCCATGTTCCTCTTACGCCTTCAATAAAATTATCATTGAAATAATCTACAGTCTCTTTATCAAAATACATAGCATACCATCCATTGTTTATCCCTGAAAGATAATCATTGTAAGCAGTTTCTGCATCACCGTCTTTGAGCGCATCTATAGCTCCCTGCAGATTCTGTACATTAGACTGTCTCGTCTCATGAGGAAATACTACAGTCATCTCCCCGTCAAGATACAGAAATTCGTCTTGTACTTTTTTATATGCCCCATGCAGCTGTTTATTCAGTTCTATCGCCTCTTCCCTCAGCTTATCTGCCTGTTCTGTATCTCCGTCACTTACTGCTTTCTCATAATCTTCATTGAGCTTATTTATTTTTTCTGTGACAGGTTTCGCCGCTTCAATAGCGCCGTCGGCCTTTTCAGTAAGCTGATTATCATTTGAGATCTCATTATCTATAGACTCTTTAAAAGCTTCAAAACGTGTTCCGAAATCCATAGGTCTTGCGGCAAGATCATCAAAAGCATACACAATCCTTGCGTAAAGAGTATGCATCCAGATCCATGCATCTTCATCAAATTCAACTACCTTTTCACTATCAGCATTGGTATGATAAGCTGTATCATAAAATAATGTCTCTTCACCTTTAGCCGTTGCCACCGATGGTACTCCGCATGTCATATAATTAAAGTCTTCCTTATATGTGCTTGGCGGCATCACATACTGATATTCATAGTCTGACTCATCCAACATCGGCTGAACTAATGGCTCAATATAGCTGTAAAGCTCCTCCGACACAGAAATTCCAAATGTAGTTTCGTCCTTCACGCAGTAAGCTCCGTCTATATTAACAATAGCAAAGGCATTTTCCGCCCATTCAGGATGTATCTCCGTGATCTGCTTATAAGCTCCTATAGCCCAGTCAGACTGACTGTCGATCTTGCCCCATTCTTCAGCTCCATGACAGATAAATCTTATTGTCTTATCCGGCTTATATCCACTGTCTATCATGGCTTTGGCTGATCCCAATATCAGCCCCACACCTGAAGCATCATCATAAAAAGAATGAAAATACCCGTCCATATGCGCCATCATATATATCACTTCATCAGTCTTTCCCGGAATCTCTCCCCATACATTCTTGCTTTCAGCATCTTCTGTAACCACTGAATCAGCGTTTAAAACTACTTCTATTTCATTTTTCCCTGAAGCCTTTATAGCTTCTTTCAGTGCATCTGTATCCTCCTGACTGATTCCCATAGCAGGAGCATCCTCAGGTCCGCATATATCCTGAGTACCGATACGATCATCCATCTCTACCGGAAGTTCAGTATTAGCCAGTACCGCCTTAGCTCCTTTAACATGAGCCTGATACGCTGGGCTATTGATCCACCATTCCTCATTCTGATTGATATCTATCAGAACCAGTTTGCCTGTCACATCAACATTCTCGTAATCTTCAGCAGTCCCCTTACCCAAGTATACTACCTCTACCGTTTCATTATCAGCCTGTATAGTCGTCTGATATCCGCCCAGATCTATTTTCTCTTCTTCACCATCTGCGTTTTTAAAGGTTATATTAGCTCCATTAAAAGTCCATCCGTCCAAGCGGGTCTTGTCCACAGTAACATTTTCAAGCCCGATTTCTTCCATAGTCTGCTTTATATACTCGGCAGTCTCCTTTTCCGCAGGTGATCCTGCTGATCTGAATCCCAAAGCAGGATCATCCCCTTTTTCTGATATAGTTTTGTCCACATCATAAGAAAAATCTGTATCCAGAACATCCATAAACTTCTGAAAATCCTCAGGATATTCCATATCCTTCTTACCACCGCATGCAGTCAGACACGTCAGCACCATAACAGCAGCCAGTATTACTCCCACCAACTTCTTTGTCATCTTCATTACATCTCTCCTTTCTGATAAGAACAAAGCCGGCTTCACCTATTTTCTCCAGCAGCTGGCTTTATTGCATTGCATCAATATCACAAAACGATATTTTCTGCATAATAAAAAAGACCAATACAAAGTAAATGTATTGGTCTGCGATGAGCTTACTTGACGTATTCTCTTTCGGTTCTCAATCTCCTATGTTTTAAAAGACAAACTGCCGCTTTACATCGGCTGTTCCTAAAAGCATTATACCAAAACCTTTTTCATTGTCAATATTTTTTTCGAATATACTGATATATCTGATATTTATGTTTATATGAGCTGCTCTTCATATATATTATCTACGCCATACCTTCTGACTTTAGCGCTGATCTCCTCTGCATCTGTAGAATAAAGTCCTTTTTCTTTCATCCTCTTAAAATATTCAGCTCCGGCAAAAGTATAACGACTCATCAGTCCATCATCTGTCTTAAGGCTTTCGTTTGCAAACGAAATAAGATCTCCTATAGCTATTCCGATAGGAAGTTCAAGCATCTTCATTCCCTTGAGATATCTTACCGCATTATGGCCTGCCAGGCTTCCGGTAGAAATAGCTTCGGTATGACCTACAAAAAGACCTGATTTTTCTCCCCCGCAGAACAGATTCTCTATTCCGGCAGCTTTCATAGTGTTTTCTCTTTCTGCAACAGAAAGATACCTGATAGAATTACCCTTGCCTCCGGCATAAGGATCTACATATCTGGCATCTTCAAACCCCGGAACCTGTCTCAGTGTCTCCAGATCAAAAAACGGTGTCATTATCTTAGCATATCCCGTATCCAGCAATACTATATTCTCGGCATATTCATTGAGAGCATATTGTTTGCATACCTTCATATCAAGTTTTTCACGTTTTATAGCTTTTTCCGGAAGAGGAACTACTGCTACACCGGTTTCATTGAGCTGGTGCTGCAGTTCTTCTGACAAAGAACGCTTTTCCAGTTTGCCGCTGCCACTGAAAGCTCCAAAAGATCCGTCTTTTCTTTTGCCCATTATATCGCTTCCGCCGGCTTTAGCGCTAATACTTACTCTCGGACCGAAAGCAGGACACCTGAGGATACACATACAACATCCGTTTCCATATGTAAGGCAATTTCCCATAGGACCTGTGGATCCTGTTGTTTCTACAAAAACATCCCCCTCAATTTCCTCTCCGCCAGCCAATACAATTTTTTCAATGACAGACTCACCGTCTCTGCCGCCTCTCTGCTTATTTTTCTTTCTTGTCACTACATCTACCGCTCGCGCCATAAGCCTTACATCTATACCTTTTTCACGAAGAAGTCTTCTCACACACGGTTCCACTTTGGTAACATCATAAAGACTTGCGTGCTTATGCCCGGGAAAATCTATATTAATATGGCGCGAACATTTGTCTGTGATGGCAAATAAATCCCCTGCCCCCATTGCTATATTTTCCTCGGCAGCAGTAAACCTGCCATTGTTGCGCATGATTCCGCCTACATTTCCCAGACCTAAAAGAAGATCTGTTTTTTCCAGAAGCGTCACATCCGCTCCTGCTTTTTTTGCGGTGAGCGCCGCTGCACATCCGGACCAGCCACCGCCTATTACTACAACTCTATACAAAAAAATCCCTCCCAACTATGTTCATATTAAGATATGAATCATACAGCAAATTGGTTCATGACCCTTGAAAGGGCCTTATTTTTTATCGTATAATCAAATAAATTATCAGCTTTAAAGGAGGCTATATATGAATTTAAACTCTCTGACCATTGGACAGATGGCAAAACTGAATCATATTTCACCTCAGACTCTGCGACTTTATGACAGAGAAGGACTGCTGACTCCTGCCGTCACAGATCCCGATACAGGCTATCGCTATTATCATATAATCCAGTCAGCGCGGCTTGATATGATACAATATATGAAAGATTACGGCATGACGCTCAAACAAATCCGCCATACCCTGGACAACGGAAGCTCCAACGATATAAAATCTTTTTTAAAACGGCAGCAGCTCTCTATAGACATTCAAATAGATGAACTTTCAAGGCGCAGTCGTTCTATTTCCAGAATGCTGGAAAATTACAGAAAATATGAGTCTCTGCCAAAGGACGGCCGAATGTTTATGGAATACATACAGGAAAGGTATATCTATCGTTATTCCACTGAAAAAAATTTCTTTGATCAGGATCATACAGGATACGAATATATGCTTAGAGAATTAAAGATGCACTTGGCCAGCGAAGACCTCTCCATGGGTTACTTCTGCAACGTGGGAACCATAATGAGGCAAGAAACGATGCTTAAAGGTGATTTTTCTGCTAATGAAGTTTTCCTGTTTGTCGATCCTCAAGACCATGCATTAAATCCTGAAACCATACCTGCCGCAATGTATTACTGTATTTGTTCAGATGATTTTTACGCAGAAAAAGATAATGCAGCCAAACTGATAGCCCAAATACATAGAAGCGGACTTCAAATATGCGGAGATTATCTGTGTGAAGTTCTTGTGGAGTTTCCCATTTTTGAAAACAACTGCAGAAATATGTTTTATAAACTTGAGATACCTGTCAGTTCAAAATAATCTTACAAAAGATACACTGTACATAAATTTTTACGATTCATTAACATTAATCACAATAAATTTTAGAATTTTCAAAATACTGTTGACTTTATACTAACTATAAGGATTATGCTTATAGTATAAAATTTATAAATCAGTCCATACTTCAATAAAATGGGAGGTATCATTATGAATCGTAAAGTAAAAATAGCACAATACGGGTGCGGTAAAATGAGTAAATATTTGATAAGTTATGTTTTGGAAAAAGGAGCTGAGTTGGTTGCAGCCTTTGATGTAAATCCGGATATAGTTGGAAAGGATATCAGTATCATCACCGGCGGTAATCCTGTCGGATTAAAAATCTCCCCTGCATCTGATGCAGATACCATTCTAAAAAATACAAAGCCTGACGCATGTATCATTGCCACACGCAGCACTATGGAAGAGCTGAAAGAGGCCTTCTCAGTATGTGCAAAAAATGGAATCAATGCTATCTCGACTTGTGAAGAATCTCTTTATCCATGGAATTCATCACCTGACATAACAAAGGCTTTAGATATGCTTTCAAAGAAAAACAACTGTACACTATGTGGAAGCGGATATCCTGATCTTTACTGGGGAACCATGATAACTAATATCGCCGCATCTCTTGCAAAAATAACTAAAATTAAAGGAAGCAGCAGTTATAACGTAGAAGATTACGGAATAGCCCTTGCCCAAGGGCACGGAGCAGGGCTAAGCATAGAGGAATTCGAAAAGCAAATAGGCACCTGCAACAACCTATCCTCAGAAGAAATAGGCGCTCTTGTCAAAAAAGGGGAATATATTCCATCATATATGTGGAACCAAAACGGATGGCTTTGCAGTAAGCTGGGTCTCACTATCATATCTCAGACACAAAAATGCATACCCCACACCTATCACAAGGATCTGAGATCAGATACTCTCGGTATGACTGTAAAAGCCGGAAATGCTACTGGTATGTCAGCTATTGTTACCACAAAGACAGCTGAAGGAATAGTCCTTGAAACAGAATGCATAGGAAAAGTATATGCACCTGAAGAATTTGATAAAAATCAGTGGACTCTTTACGGAGAACCCGATACAACAATCATAGTAAACAAACCGTCTACTGTCGAACTGACATGCGCTACAATACTAAACAGACTGCCGCAGCTCATCGATGCTCCCGCAGGCTATATCAGTACTGACAAACTTCCATACAGTAGTTATATGGTAAAACCCATGAACGAATATATCACAAGTTTGTAAAATTCTCTGACAAACAGAAAATACGCCGGAAAACAATTTCTTTTCGGCGTATTTTCTGTTATTTAATAATGTGGTATAGGAATTATCTTCTTAAAGCAAGGTTCCCATATGTTTGAGAGTCTTTACCAGCTGAGAAGTGTAGCTCATCTCGTTATCGTACCATGACACAATTCTAACCTCATAAATATGTGTACCGCATTTTTCTGCAAGAGTCTGTGTAGCATCGAAAAGCGAACCATATGACATACCGATTATATCACTGGAAACAAGCTCTTCTTCGGTATAACCAAAAGAATCATTTGAAGCGGCCTTCATAGCTTCATTTATTCCCTCAACAGATACACTGTCTGTTTCGTCTTTCAAAGTAGCATCAAGGATTGTAAGTGATCCTGAAGGAACAGGCACTCTCTGAGCCGACCCAATAAGCTTACCGTCAAGCTCAGGGATAACAAGGCCTATAGCTTTAGCCGCTCCTGTACTGTTAGGCACGATATTTACAGCTCCGGCCCTCGCACGTCTGAAATCACCCTTCTTATGAGGTCCGTCAAGAATCATCTGATCTCCGGTATAAGCATGTATCGTAGTCATAAAACCTGTCCTGAGTTCTCTGTATTGATTGAGAGCCTTTGCCATAGGAGCCAGACAGTTTGTAGTACAGCTTGCTCCCGAAACAACATCATCATCTTTAGTGAGGATATCATGGTTTACACCATAGACAACAGTCGGTAGATCATTTCCGGCAGGCGCTGATATCAAAACTTTTTTAGCTCCCGCTTCAATATGCGCTCTTGCCTTATCCTTTGAAGCAAAAAAACCTGTACATTCAAGAACTACATCTACATCCAATTTCCCCCATGGAAGCTGACCGGGGTCCGGCGAAGAAAATACAGGTATTTCTTTTCCGTCTACTATGATACTGTTTTCTGTATTTTCAACATTATGACCACTGTAGGCTCCCTGAACACTGTCATATTTAAGCAAATATGACAACATCTCCGGTTTTGTCAAATCATTTATAGCAGCCACCTCAAATTCACTGTCTGTAAATATCCTTCTGAAAGCCAGTCTCCCGATCCTTCCGAATCCATTAATTGCAACCTTAGTACTCATAATGATATCCTCCTTATCTTTTTACACTGTTCAAATACTGTTCTGTTTCCTCAGCAGTATGTAAAGCCATGGCTTTTTCAGATACTTCTACTGCTTCATTAAAACTCCACATAGAAATATTTTTTCTGGTTTCCAGCACCTTTCCGCTGTCTACGCTGAATTCATCAAGCCCAAAAGCGATGAGACACGGAGTCAGTATCGTATCTGCCGCAGCTTCTCCGCACATACCCACAGGGATACCCGCTTTATGAGCTGATTCACATATAAATTTTATCATCCTCAGCACGGCAGGCTGATATGCCTTATAAAGATATGAAACCTTGGCATTGCCTCTGTCTGCAGACATCATATATCCTGTAAGATCATTGGTCCCTATACTGAAAAAATCTGCTTCGCCGGCAAGTATATCTGCCGTAACCGCTGCAGCCGGTGTTTCTATCATAATACCCAAGCAGACATTCGAATTAAATTCTTTTCCCTCTGCTTTCAACTCCTCGCAGCATTTATTTATCATATCTCTTACATCCCTTATTTCACACAGATTCGTTACCATAGGTAACATTATCCTTATGTTCCCCTGTGTATTAGCCCGAAGCAAGGCTCTTATCTGTGTCTTGAATAATGATTGGTTTTCAAGGCAATATCTTACTGCTCTAAATCCCATGAAAGGATTATCTTCCTTGCCCATATGCATATATGGAATATTTTTATCCCCGCCTACATCCAGCGTCCTTATTATAACAGGCGCAGGAGCAAATATATCTGCCGCTTTTCTATAAGCTTCAAGCTGCTCCTCTTCACCGGGTGCAGAATCTCTATCCATGTAAAGAAACTCCGTTCTGAAAAGACCTATTCCCTCAGCATCATCAGATCTGGCTTTCTCGGCATCTGCAGCATTTCCTATATTAGCAAAGACATCTTTTTTTTCCCCGCATAATGTCATACTCGGTTTACCTGAAAATTCTCTGAGCAATTCCTTATGCTTTTTGAAATCCTCTGCCTTTTTCATATATTCAGCTTCATCTGCATCCGTAGGATCCTTTATTACATCACCTGTCGTTCCATCAACAATCAGCTCATCTCCGTCATTTATTTTCAAAAGAGCTTCAGGAACACTGAGTACCGCCGGGATTCCCAGCGCTCTGGAAAGTATTGCAGAGTGAGAAGTATACCCTCCCGACTCAGCTATAATACCCGTGACTTTCTCAGGGTCTATATAAACCGCCATAGATGGAGTCAATTCATCTACTATTATCACCGAGCCTTTCGGAATATTAGATAAATCGGCAGACTCTGATTTTGTAAGTTTATCTCTGAGACTTTTATTCACATCACGTATATCCGCTGCCCTCTGCATAGTAAGTTCATCACCTGTTGCTTCAAAGATATCGGCAAAAAATCCCATTGTTTTATCTACAGCTTCTTCTGCACAACATCCATTTTCGATTTCCTCATTTATCTTTGATATCACAGAAGGATCCTTTACTATCTCCATATGGCTCTTCAGTATTCCCGATTCCTTTTCCATTCCTCGTTTTTTAAGTTTATTTACCGACTCTTGAGTATCCTCCAGAAACGATTGAAGCGACGTATTAAACCTGCGTGATTCCTGATCTTTATCCTCTGCCTTTTTGTAAATGCATTGTTTATTTTCCGATTTATCCTCGGATTTTATACAAACAGCGATACCTTTCGCTATTCCTTCCGAAACCGGGATTCCTTTCAGCATGACTTGATCCTCCGTAAATCTTATCTATTCTTCGCCAAATCCGGATTCAATCATATCTGCTGCCGCTTTAAGCGCAGCATCTTCATCCGGTCCGGTACACTGAAGTTCTATCTCATCTCCGAATTTTATACAGGAGGCAACTATGTTCATAAGACTTTTTCCGTTAATCTCATTTCCTTTAGCGATAATTTTAACGTCTGCATTATATTTATTCATATTATTTACAAATTCGGTTACAGGGCGCATATGAAATCCTTGTGAATTAACCACTTTCATTTTTTTTGATACCATTTTATTTTCCTCCGCTCAATATCTAATTTGAAACTTTTCTGGCAATATTTTTCTTTAATATAGCCAAAAGCGCCATTCCTACAACAGCTCCTACCACAAGTGCAATCACATAAAACAGTACATTTCCTACTACAGGGAATACAAATATTCCTCCATGAGGAGCTCTCAAAGTACATCCGAATGCCATAGAAAGTCCGCCTGCTACGGCAGAACCCACTACGCATGAAGGGATAACCCTAATAGGATCTGACGCCGCATATGGTATAGCTCCTTCCGTTATAAAGCATAGTCCCATAATATAGTTTATAGGAGCTGATTTCAGTTCTGTATCAGTCCATTTGTTTTTAAAGAATGTAGCACAGAGAGCGATTGCTATCGGCGGAACCATACCTCCGATCATTACAGCCGCCATGATATCAAAGCCTCCTGTAGTTATTGCTGCTGTACCGAAAACATATGCCGCTTTATTAAACGGTCCTCCCATATCTATCGCCATCATTCCGGCTACTACGCATCCGAGTATTATCTTACTGGTTTCTCCCATAGAATTAAGCAGATCTGTGATCCACATATTCAATGCTCCGACAGCCGGATTTATAGCACACATAAACAGTCCGATTATTATTGTTCCCAACAGAGGCAAGATCAATACAGGCAGCATACTTTCCAGTGATTTAGGAAGGAATGAGAAGATCTTTTTAAGAAGAAGTACGATATATCCACCTGCGAACCCTGCTATCAAAGCTCCCAAGAATCCCGAAATAGCTGAGCTGTCACCCGATACTTGTGCAAATGTACTTCCGACTGTGGCTATAAAACCTCCCACAAAGCCTACAGCAAGACCGGGTCTGTCAGCAATACTTCTTGCTATATATCCTGCCAGTACCGGAAGCATAAAGCTGAATGCATATCCTCCTATCGTCTTAAAGAAAGCGGCGGCTGCAGTATAAGTTCCGAAGGAAGAATCTTTCGGCGCTCCTGCAATAGTATCAATCAGAAATGCTAAAGCAATCATTATTCCTCCGCCAATAACGAATGGAAGCATATATGAAACACCGTTCATCAAATGCTTATAGATCTGACGTCCCGCAGATTCACTTGAAACATTGATCTCTGTTGTTTTCCCTCCTTCATACGTGTATACAGGAGCTTTGCCTTTTATTACTTCCTGTATCAGTTCCTCCGGTTCATTTATACCTTTAGATACAGTAGTTTTCAAAACAAGCTTCCCATCAAAACGTACCATTTCAACGTTTTTATCAGCAGCTATTATAACTCCGTCTGCTTCCTGTATTTCCTGAGGAGTCAATACATTTTTAGCTCCGCCTGAACCATTAGTCTCCACCTTTATCTGTACACCCATTTCGGCAGCCTTCTGTTCCAGCGCTTCTGCTGCCATATATGTGTGTGCTATTCCTGTAGGACACGCCGTTACTGCTACTACTTTGTGCTGATATTTTTTTTCGCTCTTTTTAACCGCCGAAGACTCAGGCTTTCCGTATTTATCTTCTTCGGCTTTATCTATTATATTTAAAAATTCATCCTTACTTCCGGCTTCCAGCAGATTCTTTCTGAGATCAAGATCCATCAAAAGTGTCATAAGACGTGAGAGGACTTCAAGGTGAAGATCGCCATCTTCAGGAGCCGCTATCATGAAAAGAAGATTTGAAGGCTTTCCGTCAGGGGCTCCGTAATCTATCCCGTCTTTTACAGTCATCACAGCAAGACCGGGTTTTAATACCGCGCTGCTTTTAGCATGAGGTATAGCTATACCTTCGCCTACTGCCGTAGTACTCTCTGCCTCTCTTGCCAGAATATCTTCTCTGTATTTCTTTTTATCAGAAAGATTCCCGGCCTTGTCATGCATCTCAACCAATGCTTCAATTGCGGTGTTTTTGTCTGAAACATCAGCATTGAGAATCATAGCACTCTTGTTTAATAAATTTGTAATACGCATGTTTAATTCTCCTTTCCTTTAGTTCAGATCACTAAAGTGATCATTTAGGCTGCACATCTTCGGTGCCCCTCAACTCTTTTAAACAACCGTATATCTTATGATTTTCAGCAAGACCCGGCGAAAGTGCCGTTGCGGATCCTGCCGCACTTCCCAGATCAAGAGCATATTTATAGTCACCTGTCTGCATATATCCCACAAGAAATCCCGCCACCATGGAATCGCCTGATCCAACTGTGTTGAGAACCTTCCCTGTGCATACTCCTGCTCTGTATATATTACCGTCTTCTGCCAGAAGGACTGCTCCATCTTTGCCTAATGAAACTATTACATTACGCGCTCCGGATTCCCGAAGCTTTAATGCCCCTTCCTCAGCGCTGATGTCTTTTCCGAAAATATCTTTGAGCTCGTCTATATTAGGTTTTATAAGGAAGGGTCTGTATTTCAGTGAATTTATGAGAAGATCGCCGTTTGTATCCACTATTATTCTCATTTTTTTATCTTTGGTAAGCTTCAATATTCTATCATAAGTATCCTGAGGAAGTACCTTAGGTATATTGCCGGATATAATGAGAATATCGCCATCTTTAAGTTTCTTCAGCTTTTCTGCCAATTTGTCAAAATCCGCTGCTGTAGGCACAGTTCCCTGTCCGTTTATCTCCGTTTCCTCATCCGCTTTGATTTTTACATTTATTCTGGTTATCCCCTGTGTCAAATGAATAAAGTCAGTATCTATCCCTTTATCCCGAAGTCCCGATTCAAGAGCCTGCCCGGTAAATCCGCTGACAAATCCAAGAGCCACACTCCCCACTCCAAGTTCTTTAAGTACCTGAGATACATTTATCCCTTTCCCTCCCAGAAAATATTCTTCATGGGTCGAACGGTTAGTCATTCCCTCTTTCAGCAAATCAAGATGTACTACATAATCTATAGCGGGACTGATGGTTATCGTGTATATCATCTCACTTAACCTCCTTTATCACAGCATATTCTCTGTATAAATCATTATTTAATGTATCAGTAATAATACATGATCCCTTTAATTTTGCAAATGTCACCGCAAATATCTGATCAAATTTCGAAGAATCTGCCAATATATACGATGTATGAGACCGCTTCACAACCTCCTCTTTTATCATAGCCTCATCCAGATCAGGCGTCGTGAATCCTTTGGAAACATCTATACCGTTGACACCCATAAAACATTTTGTAAAATTATAGCTTTGTATTGACTTCACAGCTCTTGCACCTATTACGGAAAGTGTCTTTCCCTTTACTCTCCCGCATACTACACTTACATCCATTCCTTTCTGAGCAAGCTTCTGAGCATGAATTATGCCATTGGTCATGTAAGTCGCTGTATGATTTTCTATATGCTCTACCATCTTTTCCGTAGTCGTGCCGGCATCTATGAATACTGAATCATTGTCATCTATGAGGCCGGCCGCATATCTGGCTATCAGTTCTTTCTCATCAACATGAACTGAAGACTTCGTGATAATGTCTTCTTCCAGTGTATTCACATCTTTTTCTATCCGCATTGCTCCGCCGAAAACTTTTCTTAATCTGCCCATATCATCAAGCTCATTTATGTCTCGTCGAATTGTAGATTCGCTGACATTGAGCATTTCGGCAAGCCTGATATTTTTTACGGCTCCTTTTTCGGATAACTCTGCCAATATCTTATTGAATCTTTCTTCCTGCAGCATATCTTTTCTCCTTTGTGTTTTAATAATAACACAATCTCGTTCAAAGTCAATCATTTTCATTCAAAATATTTCATTTTCATTCAAATTTCTCCACACTTTATCAGAATCCCAACTAATTATCAGTCTTACATCGCATGCTTTTCTCATACAAAACAAAAAAATGCGAAACTGCAATCTTAGCTTTTACACAAATATCGACTCTCATACTCTCCAAATACTATAAGTTATATAAAAAAACATCCGGTCTCTTTTAAAACCGGATGTTTTATATTTTCTTAATTTATTTAAGCAGTTCTTTTCTTGAAAGATTTATCCTGTTCTGATTATCTATCTCAGTAACTTTTACCGTCACCATATCACCGACATTCATGACATCTTCCACTTTTTCCACTCTTTCTTTTGCCATTTTCGAAATATGCAGCAAGCCTTCTTTTCCCGGAAGAATCTCTATAAATGCTCCAAAAGGCATCACTCGTGTCACCTTTCCCTCATAAATCTCACCGGGTTCAGGTTCTTTAAGCAACATCTCGATTTCCTTAACTCCTGCCTGAGCAGATTCCATATCAGGAGCAGCAATATATACAAGCCCTGTATCATCGATATCAATCTTTACTCCGGTGTCAGCGATTATCTTATTAATAGTCTTTCCTCCAGGTCCAATAACAGTTCTAATCTGGTCGGTATCGATCTGCATAGATATAATCCTCGGAGCATAAGGAGAAAGCTCTTTCCTCGGTTCTGATATCTCATCCAGCATTTCTTTCATTATATGCATTCTGCCTTCATAAGCCTGCTTCAAAGCATTCTGCAGAACTTCCTTCGAAAGACCGTGTACTTTAATGTCCATCTGAATAGCTGTCACACCTTTAGCTGTACCAGCCACTTTAAAGTCCATATCCCCAAGAAAATCCTCCATACCCTGTATATCTGAAAGGATTGCCATCTTACTGCTTCCGTCTTCTTCCACCCGTTCTATAAGTCCCATGGCTATTCCGGCAACAGGAGCTTTAATAGGAACACCTGCATCCATAAGAGCCAGACAGCTTCCGCATACAGATGCCTGCGATGTAGAACCATTAGAGGAAAGAACCTCAGATACTACCCTGATAGCATAAGGAAAATCCTCCTCATCAGGTAATACCGGCAAAAGCGCTCTTTCTGCCAATGCGCCATGTCCAATCTCTCTTCTTCCCGGACTTCTCATAGGTCTTGCTTCTCCCACAGAGTAAGGTGGGAAGTTGTAGTGATGCATATATCTTTTCTCAGTCTGCTCCGTTATTCCATCAATAGTTTGCGCTTCGCCCAGAGGTCCCAGAGTCGCAATAGACATTACTTGAGTCTGTCCTCTTTTAAACAAGCCTGAACCGTGTGTCCTCGGAAGAAGACCGGTTTCACACCATATCGGCCTGATCTCCGTACCTTTCCTGTTATCCGGTCTGATTCCGTCATCAAGGATCAGACTTCTCACCTGCTCCTTGGTTATAGAATAAAGCACATTGCCGATATCCTTACTGTTGTCAGGATATATCTCTTCAAAATGTTCTTTTGTCTCAGCTTCCACAGCATCCATATTATCCAGTCTCTCCATTTTGTCATAAGTCTGGATAGCGGCTCTCATCTTATCTTCTGCATATTCTCTGACCGCTGCTTCTATATCTTCAGGCACTTTATAAAGCTCCAGCTCCATTTTAGGCTTGCCGACTTCCTTCACGATCTCATCTATGAATTCTACTATCTTCTTTATTTCTTCATGGGCAAACATTATAGCATCCAGAATAGTTTCCTCAGACACCTCTTCAGCGCCCGCCTCTACCATCATAATAGCTTCTTTAGTACCGGAAACCACCAAATGCAGACTGCTTTCCTCTCTCTGCGCCAATGACGGATTCACCACAAACTGTCCATCAATCATTCCTATAAGAACAGATCCCGTAGGTCCGTCCCACGGAATATCAGATATCGCAAGCGCCACTGATGATCCTATCATAGCGGCAATTTCAGACGGCGCATCATGATCGACACACATAACAGTCGCCACCACCTGCACATCATTGAAAAAACCCTTAGGAAACAACGGTCTCAAAGGTCTGTCCATCAGCCTTGAATTAAGTATAGCCTTTTCACTCGGCCGGCCTTCTCTTTTAATAAATCCACCGGGAATCTTTCCGGCTGCATACATCTTTTCCTCATAGTCGCAAGAAAGCGGGAAAAAATCAATATCAGGCCTCGGTTCTTTAGACGCTACGGCCGTAACATTAACCACAGTATCGCCATATCTCACCATAACCTGTCCATTAGCCATTTCGCATACTTTTCCTATCTCAAGTTCGAGAAGCTTGCCGCCGATGGCTGTCTTAAAAGTCCTGTAATCTGTAAATTTCATAATAAACAACTACCTCCTGTTTATTCTTTCTTCTAACAACATCTATGCAATATTTCCTGCATGATAAAAAACAGGCGGGATCAATATGAGCCCGCCTAAATTTTTAAGTTTAATTTACTTTCTCAAACCTAAGCGAGTGATAAGATCTCTGTATCTTTCAAGATCCTTCTCTCTCAGGTAATTAAGAAGGTTTCTTCTCTGTCCTACCATCTTCAAAAGACCTCTTCTTGAATGATGGTCTTTCTTGTGTATTTGAAGATGCTCGTTCAGATCGTTTATTCTGTATGTCAGTACTGCTATCTGAACTTCCGGAGAACCTGTGTCTCCTTCTTTTCTCTGATATTCCTTAATAATTTCCGCTTTTTTTTCAGTTGTTATCATATTCTGTTCCTCCTTATTCTTATTCGCCTGCCGCCGAGTCGCCGTCGGAGTTTCGCCCGACTAAGCCGCAGGTAAATTTGCTAACAATTCATCTTACCATATTAATATAATCATTGCAAGCTATATAATTTTTTATTCTCTGTTGTTGGCTTGCTCTACAGCTTCCTGTATTTCTTTGATCTTGGCGCTTATTCCATACGCCTCGATCTTTTTCCTATTGGCTTTATCCACATGGGTAAGACAAGCTGCCCCACCTATGCAGCCTCCGTCACACACCATTCCTTCTATGAAATTATTGGGCAGTACCCCTCTGCTTGCTCTGGTCAGTGCAGATTTGCACTGATCAATACCGTCACACACTATCGGATTAACTTTAACTTCATCACCTATTCTCTCTTTAACGGCTTCCGCAACCGCGTCTGCAACGCCTCCTGATCTTGCAAAATTTCTTCCGAAAGGCGACGCCGTATTAAGATCCGTCTCAGGCAGTTCCTCTACTTCAATGTCTTTACTGTCTATCAGAGCCTGAAGTTCTTCAAAAGTCAAAACATAATCGATATATTCAGCCACCTTTGGATCCTTTATTTCCCCTTTTTTAGCGGTACACGGCCCTATGAACACAACTTTGCAGTCAGGGTCATATTTTTTTATGAGTTTTCCGGCTTCAGCCATAGGAGACAGACTGGTAGATATATACTTCTCCATCTCCGGGAAATTGTTCTTTATATACTGGACAAAAGCAGGACAGCACGACGATGTCATCAGCTCTCTTTCCTGAAGCTCTTCCGCTTCATTATAAGCCACGATATCAGCTCCCAGTGCAGCTTCCTCAACTCCGTAAAAGCCAACTTCCTTGATCGCCGTTATTACCTGTCCCGGTTTGGCATATGTAAACTGGCTGGCAATAGCCGGAGCTACTACCGCATATACTTTAAATTTTTCATTGTTTTCACTGGCCATTATCGTCTTGATAACATCGGTTATACTGGACACATCAAGAGTAGCTCCGAAAGGACACTGATATACACATGCGCCACAGGCAATACACTTCTCGCTGTCTATAGTGGCGACACCATCTTTTGCCATATATATGGCATCTACTTTGCAAGCTTTTTCACAAGGCCGCTTAAAATTGGTTATGGCACTGTAAGGACACACTTCTGCGCACTTTCCGCATTCCACACACTTATCCTTATCTATATGAGCCATCTGCTCATCATCGAATGTTATCGCCCCCAGTTTACACGCATCAGAACATCTGTGAGCTACACATCCTCTGCACAGATCTGTTACAACATGACCGGCCACAGGACATTCATCACATGAAATATCTATCACCTGAATAATGTTAGGGTTATTTTTATTACCGCCAAGGGCAATCCTGATTCTCTCTGCCACTATGGCTCTGTCCTTGTAAATACAGCAGCTCATCGGAGGCGCATCCTTCTTGACAATCTCATCGGCTATCTCATTAAACACCATGAAGGCATCATTGCCCCTCCATGTCTGCCATGCCAGCTCCATTAATACCGTATACTTTAATTCTTGTACTTTGGTGTCAAAAATTCTCATAAATACCTCTCTGTTAAATTTATAACTTTCTATTTATATAATAAGATACAAATGAAGAATTGTAAACACCCATATTTACTATTCCTGTATTCCCGGTATCTTAGGAAGAGCCTCTATAGCAGGTTTAAGTTCCTCATCACTAGGGATATAATCATTCATATTCCCTTCATTATACGCAGCATACGCTGTCATATCAAAGTATCCTGTTCCTGTAAGACCGAATAGAATAGTCTTTGCTTCTCCCGTCTGTCTGCATTTCAATGCCTCATCTATAGCCGCTCTGATGGCGTGAGCCGATTCCGGGGCAGGAAGAATCGTCTCAAGCTTGGCAAATTGAACTGCTGCTTCAAAGACCTTAGTTTGTTCATACGCTACAGCTTCCATATATCCATCATGATACAGCTTGGACAGTATCGGGGACATCCCGTGATATCTAAGGCCGCCTGCATGATTGGCCGACGGCTTGAATGTGCAGCCCAGCGTATACATCTTAGCCATAGGAGTAATCTTTCCTGTATCACAGAAATCATATCGATAAACACCCCTTGTAAGAGATGGGCACGAAGCCGGCTCTACAGCAATAAACCGCGGATCTGACTTACCGGTCAGCTTATCTTGCATAAACGGAGCTATAAGGCCTCCGAGATTCGAACCGCCTCCCGCACATCCTATAACTATATCAGGATATTCATCGCAAAGTTCCATAGCCGTTTTCGATTCAAGGCCTATGACAGACTGGTGAAGCACCACCTGATTGAGGACCGAACCAAGTACATATTTATACCCATCGCTTGTAACAGCCCTTTCCACCGCTTCTGATATGGCACAGCCCAAGCTTCCGCTGTTATCCGGATCTTCCGCCAAGATCCTTCGTCCAGCCTCCGTTCTCTCTGAAGGTGATGCGAAAACTTTTGCTCCAAAAGTCTTCATGATATCTTTTCTGAAAGGTTTCTGCTGGAATGATACCTTAACCATATAAACCTCCAGATCCAGTCCAAAATATGAGCAAGCTTCCGAGAGAGCTGTCCCCCACTGGCCGGCTCCCGTCTCTGTAGTTACCCCTTTAAGACCTTCTTTTCCTGCATAATATGCCTGAGCCACAGCAGAATTCAGTTTATGACTTCCGGATGTATTATTTCCTTCAAATTTATAGTATATTTTTGCCGGTGTATCCAAAGCTTTCTCAAGATTATAGGCTCTGCATAAAGGTGATGGTCTGTAAATCTTGTAAATATCCAAAACTTCCTCAGGAATATCAAAATATCTGGTTTCATCATCCATCTCCTGCTTTGCCAGATCCTCGCAGAACACAGGATAAAGATCTTCGAGAGCCGCAGGCCTGCCTGTAGCAGGGTTAATCAGAGGAGCGGCCTGTTCCTTCATATCTGCCCTTAGGTTATACCATTGCTTGGGAATTTGATCTTCTGTAAGATATATTCTGTGCGGTATTTTAGTTTTCATTTAAAACTCCTTTCACTTACTGACATTGTTAATAATATTTTTTCAGGAAATAGAAAAACTCAATATCTCCCAATTATAAAAAGCGCTCTTGCCCCAGCTACGGGACAAAAGCGCTGCTTTTGTTATGCCACCCAAGGATAACGATTCTACCCTTATCTTTTCACGTACAGCTATCATACGCACTCCCTTTATAACAGGCGGAGATCCCGTCAGTTTCTACTCGGCTATACAGCTTTTCGTCTGCCCTCATAAGTCCATTCGATCCGGTTATCCTTATCGCTCTCCCACCGCACGCGACTCTCTTTGAATTCAAAACCTGACCTACTATTCTTAATCATCGGTTTAAAGTTTTTATATTATTATGGTGTAATTATATTCATCCTGAATATATTTGTCAAGAATTTATTCTCTCGCTGCTTCTACAGCATACGCTGCTGCGCGCTCCTTATGTTCTTCTTCAGTCAGAGGCGGGAACAACTCGTCAAACGACTTTTCCTTATCATTGGCTTTGACAACATCTCTGGCCTTTCCTCTTTTTACATTTATGTATCTTATTATCATAGGTACTATTGTACATCCTGCCGCAATGCCGAATACAAGCTGATCCTCGAGTACCAGCATTACCAGCACCACAATCTGTACTATAGCGGCCACAAGAGGAAGCCATGCGACTTTATCATTTACTTTAGCTTTAAGACATGTCTTAGGATCATATCCTCTCTGCTTAAGCCTTCTTCTCATCACTACCTGCGACAGACATATTCCTATCCAGCACATTGTTCCTGTGAATCCTGCAAGCGACAACAGGCTGGCATATAATGTTTCAAGAGCTCCTGTAAGCTGTGAAACCAGACCTAATATCATGATTACCCACATACATGTCATGGTAAGCCAAACACAGTTTCTTGGATTTCCTGTTTTCGTGACCTTAGTCAGGAACTTAGGAGCAAGCCCTTCCGTAGCCAGTCCATACATACCTCTTACCGATCCGTAAAAGCCTGAATTTGAACAGGAGAATGCAGCTACAAATACTGCTGCTGACATTATGAATCCCATAATCGGCAAGCCATAGCTGTTACAGATGTCTGCAAAAATAGGCACATCATCGTGCGCATTACCCCATGGATAAACCAGCAGTATCAGAATTATAGGCACCAGATAAAGTCCCAGTACTCTCCAAATAACACTCTTGCAGGCTTTCGGCACGGAATGTTCGGGATCCTGTGCCTCTGCCGCAGCCAGACCTATGAGTTCTGTACCTTCACATGTTACAAGTATCAGCGTCATCTGTGTAAATACGATCAACGATCCCTTAGGGAACAGCTCATCCATCAGTGAAGCGGCTCCTCCGAAGTTTACTGACGTTCCTATAAATGCATTCTCATTGCCCCACAGACCAAGCCAGATTCCTATAGCTACGACAATAAATAATATGATTACACTTACCTTTGTTATTCCCAGTATGCCTTCTACCCTTGAAAACAGACTTACTGCTGCAATATTGATGATAGTAACGACTGCCAGGGCACCTACTGCTACCGAAACATAAAGCACCGGACTGTCCGAACCGGTCATATACTTAACAGTAGACGCCAGTGCTATACACTCTGACGGTACAAATGCAACCCAGTTACACCAAAACGCCCAGCCCATTCCTATGGACCACTGAGGTCCCAGAAACTCTTTGGTATACGAGATAAATGAGCCTGTCCTCGGTACATTCACCAGCAATTCCGCATAAGCCACCATTACTGCATAAATAACGAATGATACAATAGCAAATCCCAGCAATACTGCAGGGCCCATCGTTCTGACGCAGACACCTATGCCTAAAAAATAGCATGAACCGATAACTCCTCCAAGACCGATAAATGTTACCTGCCAGCCTTTAATGCCTCTTTGCAGCTCATTGCCTCCACTGCTGCTCTGTGTCATATAACATCCCTCCTTAAAATAAATTAATGCAAAAAACAAAAAGGATCATACAAAGTTAATTGTATGATCCTAAACAGCCACTAATAAACATTATCCGTTTAAGCGTACAAATCTAAATACATCACTACCTCTTCAGATCGGTTCCTTCCACACCAAGTATATTGTTTCAGGCATTATCCCTTCTGATTGATAGTAAATATTAATTTATTTTTATCATTCTCCACATTGACGGAAATTTCACTCAACATGACTTTATGGCCTGATATCCGTAAAATCATACTGCAGATATCTTCCGCTTTAACGGAGAAAAATATCTCTCTGACATGCCTTATTATAGCAACATTTCGAAAATTGTCAAGAAGGTTTTTTTCAAAAATTGTCATCACCTCACTGGCTACTATCTCTATGGCACCATTTGACATAAAAACGCTTACATTACGAGGCCCTTTGCCTGTCATGTTCTTTAGCATCGCTGCAAATTCCCGCTTTATCTCATCCTCTATCTTCTTTCTGTTCTCTGGCAGCGCTGCCGTACTTTTCTTCTTACTTCCATATATAACTTTAGCTTGTTCTCCCATAGCATCCAAAAGCTCCTGAACATTAACCGGCTTAAGTATATATTTATCTATCCCCACGTCTATAGCACTCAGTATAATATTAACCTCACTGACTGCCGAAATAACTATCGCTGCCGGATCAGCCCCTTGCCGCCTTATCCTTCTGATCATCTCTATACCATCCATCTCAGGCATATAAAAATCCGCTATAATAATATCCGGCAGAAAATCATTATAAAGCTCCAGTCCCCGTTTTCCGTTCTCTCCTACAATCACTTTTCCCACACGTCTCTTAAGAACGTCTGTCAGTTCTTCCCTCGCTTCCTCATCATCTTCAACGTATAAGACCTTCATGTTTTTTAATATTTCATCCGTGTTCATTTTTTTCCTCTTTTCCGGGTCTTGTCGGTATCAAAACATCAAACTTCACTCCACCCGTGATGTTTTCCATAGAAATTTCTCCGTTGAGTCTATCTTCAACTATCTGCTTGGAAATATAAAGACCTAAACCTGTTCCTCCCATTTCTCCTTTCGTAGTAAAATACGGCTCAAAAATATGTTCTCGGTTTTCCGGAGCTATTCCCTTTCCCGGATTTATAACGGAAACTTTCAGCATATTTCCTTCTTGCAATATGCGAACTTCAATATTCCGTTCATCAGGATGAGACTCCAGTATGGCATCTCTTGCGTTGTTAAGAAGATTAAATATTACGTGTGTCGTATCATTATAATACCCATATGCTTTTTTCTCTGTTTCACAGCATGTGCGCATTTTTATCTTATGCAGATTTATACTTTCCTCCATCAATGACACAGCGCTTTCTATACAGTCTCTTACATCAAAAAATACTTTTTCTTTAGTGGGTTTGAGAAAATCAGAAAAATCTGTTATTGTTTCAGACATCTTGTCTACTATATTCTCTACTTTGTTTACACTTTTTTCCAGTCTCTTCTCATCAAGATCACCATAACGATAGCTGTCCAGCAAATTTGCAAGGATAAGATTTATAGTATTCAGCGGCTGCTTCCACTGATGCGTTATATTGCCGACCATTTCGCCTATCTTGGCCTGTCTGGACTGATATATGATTATTATTTCTTTTCTTCTGTTTTCTTCCTCCAAAGTATTTGTCTTTTTTATAAACGGCCTGGAAAATGCTATGAGAAAGGCAATAAAAACTATTACCAAGAATATCCCCAAAAGAAACATAGTTCCCCTCAGCGAATCTATAGGCTTATATACAGCTTCCTGGGGCTGTGTCGTTATAAACGTCCAACCGTTTCTCATTTTTGAATAACTCATTATTTTCTCTGTTCCGCGAAAATTATAATTCAATTTCCCGGAAACATTCCGGCCATCCTTGTCAAGCTCACTCTTAAGAAGTGACTTTATATCCTCCTCTTCAGAGAAAGATTCCTCATCATTGTGAATTATGAATTGGTAATTTTCATCAAGCAAGGCAGAATATCCACCTGCATAAGGACTCATTTCTTTTATTACCTTAACGATGTCCTCTGCACTTATATCGGCTCCAGCAACGCCTATGAAGAGCCCGTCCACATAAATAGGACTGGAATATGAAAAAACTTCTTTTTCTATATCTTCATCATAATAAGGAGAGATCCACACTCCGTGATCCTTTCCCTGCGGCTTGAAAAAATACTCCATATTTTTCTCATAGGGCAGGCTGAAATCTCTGCTGTTATTTTGAAAATCAGCGGAGATTTCCTTCACCTTCCCATCTATCACCGAATACCATACTTCATCATTCCTGGATGCAAGCTCCGGGTTAAAGGTAACATAAAGACTGTGAGCGCTTTTTATTGTCGCAAGATCACTCTTTATCATCTCAGCCAAGTCCTTTTTGTAAAAATCAAGATATCCCGAATGATCTTCTTCATAGGCAGACTTGTCAAATGTCGTCATCACATAAGAAGCGAGTGAATCCGTAAGCCCTTCCATATGGTTGAACTCTGCGCTAAAATCATTGGCATATTTTTCCGCTGTAGTGATAATTTTTTTATCTATTTCGGTTTCCAGATATGACGTACTCCTCATAGTAGCTATGGAGCCTACAATGAGAGCTATCGTCATAGAAAACACTGTTATTATGCAAATTGTTTTCATCAAAGATTTGTTCATATCACTTTGATTATAACATATAATGTCCGTTATTGTCAGAAAATGCCGTTATCTCTGCAAAAGTTCTCTGATATTAATATTACGGCATTTGCACATTTTGCTGACATTTCCATGTTCATCTATATGTCCGCAAGCTCCACAGATACCTTCACCACAGCACATTCTGAAATTATTGCAGAACACCAGTTTATGCTCCGGTATTTCCATATATTCTGATAAAGTCTTTATATAATAATCTGATGTCATCAGTATAATTCTATCATATTCATCAGCGTTATATGTTCCCGCCAGAAGACCTCGTCTCCCCTTTGACTGTTCTGCCTGCAAAGCATTGGTTATTTCATGCAGAGACTCTTTTCTGAAACTTGCTTCTATCCCTTCATCATCTATGCTTTTCTGCAAAGTGTCTATGACAATTTCATCATTAATCTTCTCAGTATCTATCAAAAAATCAACTTTTATATCGCCTGATGTACAGGTCATAAGATTTACCGCAGGTGCAAATCCAACACCTTTAGTCACTATCAGCCATCTTTTTCCGTTACTGTTTCCTGAACTTCTCATGTCCTGCTTCAGACCCGACAGACCTCCGCCTAAAAGACCGTTCTTATATACGCCTCTGAGCATCAAAGTATCTTCGACCTCAGCTACGGCCTTTGTTTTAGCCGAAATTACTTTTAACGCCAAAAATAGTCTGCCGCTTTCCGGCTCGCTCCTCATCACTGATACAGGAACATTAGAGATTTCGCTTTTTCCTACAGGATTTACAAACACAAAGGCTCCCGGCTGCGCTGCCTTTAACGCAAATCCTTTAGACACTTTCAAAACAATTACCAGCAGATCACTGCCATACCAGATTTTTTTCAAAATTTCTGTAGGTTCATTTTCACGTTTCTGTCTTACTACGCTTCCGTTCTGGATGTACTCATTATATACACAGACGCCTGCCCAACAGCAGTCACATTCCCGACGCCCGGCAAGTCTGCTGCACACTAAACAGTCCCCTGTTTCAGCAAGAGGACAAGGACAGTTGTCTGTTCCTACGTCAGCACATAAACTATTTATATATGTCATGGTTCTCCTCCCAAAATATACATAATATATTTTCTTTTTATATTATGCATATCTATCAAAAGGAGTTCATTTTGTTTGACTGAATCCAAAATCCATCAGTCTGTATGCGTCATTAAACCAGTCAGGAGCACTCATAACGACAGCAATCATAGTTTTTTCACCTCTTGTAGCAGAAGCCACAAGCGTCCTGCCGGAACTTTTTGTATAGCCTATCTTCACACCATTGCCACCCTCATATTCATTAACGGTCTTATTTTTATTATGAAAAGTTAGATAGGTACTTTCCGGTCTTTCTGCTTTCCAGTCTTTCTCTGAAACTATTTTACGAAAAGTTTCGTTTCCCATAGCTTCTCTGGCAATTATGGCCATATCTCTCACCGTAGTATAGTGATTCTCGTCGAACAATCCGTTAGGATTTGCAAAATGCGTATTGTCGCAGTGAAGCTTGGAGGCTTTATCGTTCATCATTTCGACAAACTTCTCTTGGCTTCCTCCTATTATCTCCGCCAAAGCTACTGCCGAATCGTTTCCGGAAACAAGCATGAGGCCATATAGCAAATCTTCTATGGATATCTCCTCTCCGGATTTAAGATAAATAGATGAGCCCTCCACGCCTTCTGCCAAAGCAGGGATCTTTACTTTCTGATTCAGAGGGCTGTCATATTTTTCAAGGGTCTCCAGCGTTATCAGCGCTGTCATTATTTTTGTCGTACTTGCCGGATACGCCTTCTCGTCAGCTGCTTTCTCGTACAGAACCTTTCCTGTGTTTCCATCAATAAGTATCGCCTGGCCAGCTGAAATACCTATTTCTTTTGTTGCTGCAGTATCCACGATTCCATGCTTTTGTACATAAAAAGCAAATCCGACAGCTACTGCCACAGCTACCGCAAAAATAAATATCGTTTTTCTCCTTTTCATAAAAAGCGGCTTAGCCGATTCCTTTCTAAAATTTGGGACTGTCTCACATTATTAGAACATCTCATGCAATATTTTCTGTATAAAAAATCCCCTTTGTCACCTTACGCGACAAAAGGGCCATTTATTACTTCTTTTCCTTTAGATCTAACGATATCTGCTGTGCATACACACCCTCTATGTCAAATGCCTCCTGTTCGTCATCTGACATAGCGCCTTCTATATCTTCTATATCCGGCAGCTGCTTCAGTGTTTCAAACCCAAACTGTTTCAGAAATTCATCGGTAGTCCCATAAAGGATAGGTCTTCCAACGGCATCAGATCTGCCGACTTCCGCCACAAGATCTTTCCTTGCAAGCCCCTCGATAACCCTATCACATTTTATCCCTCTGACTGCCTCTATTTCCCCCTTGGTCACAGGCTGTTTATAAGCTATGATAGCAAGCACCTCCAAAGCTGACTGAGACAGCCGTTTATGTTTTACCGGAGTACACAGACGTTCTATATAATCTATATTTTCTTTTCGTGTAACAAACTGAAAACTCCTGTTTACCTCTCTTATCACAATACCTCTGCCTTCACGCTCATACTCATCCTGAAGTTCCTTACAACATACATATATCTCATTTCTGTTTTCATTTAGAACTTCGGCTATTTCCTTTATGTCCAGAGGTTTTCCCCATACAAACATCATGGATTCTATCGCTGATTTTATTGTTTTCCTACCTGCCATGATGCTCCTCCTTTACCTGCAAGTCTGATTCCTGCATCTGATTTTCACAAAACAGTTCTGCTGTGGGATTAACCGTTATATCCCCGTATATATAAGGCTGACTGGCATCCAGCCTGCGCTGTTTCATCATTTCCAATACTGAGGAAAAAGTCACTGCAATATCATATCTGTCATTTTTTTCATGAACCAGCTGTCTAAAATCAACCTCTTTCAAATGACTTTTTCTGAAAAAATCTTTTATATTTTCCATTCTTGTCTCTGTAGTTATACGCTGTTTTGCACTTCTCTTATGATGTTTTTTTATTTCCTCGAGTTTTCTCTTTCTGTTTAAAAATTTCTCAAAAGCCGTCCTAAACTGATCTATATCAAGATTAAGATACTCATCAGATTCTCCCGTATATTCTGTGAGATCCTCCTGCGGTTTTTCCAAATACATATCTGTATCTTCCCAGCGATCCTCCAGTAATTCCGAAATGGTCTTAAAACGTTTATATTCCACAAGCTTTGCCACCAGCTCCGTTCTCGGATCCTCAGATACATCCCCACTGCCCTCCTGCGGAACTGATCTGGGTAACAACATTTTAGACTTTATCTCAATAAGGGCCGCAGCCAGGGTCATAAATTCCGAAGAAATATTGACATCCGCTTTATTCATATCCCCTACATACGCCATGTACTGATCTGTTATCTCTGATATCTTGATATCATATATACTCATCTGAGCATGTTCTATCAGATATACCAACAAATCAAAAGGTCCCTCAAATATATCAATTTTTACTCGGTATCCCATATTCTCCTCCATACCGCCAAAAAATACAGCAAAGTTATTGTAACACATATACAAATAACCGCTCAACTTAAAAAAAGAAAAACAGCGGAACGAATTGACAATGCCGCTGAAAATTCCCATAAATCAAGACCCCGCCTTACGGCGGGGTCCTGAGGTATTTAGATGAATATTACACCGATATTCTGATCTACTTTTTTATATTCTCTTACAGCTTGAATGCAGCTTTTACCTCTGCGATAGCTTCATCAAGAGCAGTTAATACCTTATCTATAGTTTCATAGCTCTGAGTTGCAGGTGGCTCAATTCTTACTGTCTTCGCATTTACTAATGTTCCGGCAGTCATAACCTTTCTTGCAAACAGACCCTTAGTTACTTCGTGGCCAACTTCTGCTTCTGGGAATTCCATACAGATAAGAAGTCCAGCACCTCTGATATCCTTAAGAACTGTAGGATACTTTTCCTGTAACTTCTTAAGACCCTTCATGTAATAGTCTCCCTTATCCTTCATCTGTCCAGGGATATCGTGCTCAAGCATATATTTGATAGTTGAAATAAATGCTGCACAAGCAAGAGGGTTTCCGCCGAATGTAGGTGATCCTAAGATCCATGGATTGTCAAACATCTTACCTTCGCTACCAGTACCGATACCTGACTTTTCATAAGTCCAAGGTCTTGCAATGATACCTGTGATAGGTACTACACCACCACTGGATGCCTTACCGTAAGTCATGATATCAGGAGTAACTCCTTCATAGTCTGCTCTCCACATTGTACCAGTTCTTCCCATACCAGTCTGGATTTCGTCGAAGATCAGGCAAATGCCGTATTCATCAGCGATAGCTCTCAGCTCTTTGAGGTAGCCATCTGGTGGAATAATAACTCCGCCTTCACCCTGAATAGGCTCTACGATGATAGCTGCAACTTTTTCGCCAACTGCTGTAAGGTTAGCAACTGCAGCTCTTGTAGCATCTGCATTACCATATTCAACGTGCTGTACCTGCTGAATCATAGGGATGAAATCTTCTCTGTATGATCCCTTACCGCCTAATGAAATAGCTCCCATTGACTTGCCGTGGAATGCGTTTACAGTTGATATGTACCATCTGCCGCCTGTAGCTAATCTTGCCAGCTTCATAGCCATTTCGATAGCTTCAGCACCACCATTTGTAAAGAATGAATACTGGAGATCTCCAGGAGTGATCATAGCTAAGATCTTAGCAAGGTAACCTCTTAATGGGTCAACCAGCTCCTGTGAATGTAAGCAGTATCTGTCTAACTGAGCCTTTACAGTCTTTTTGATTTCCGGATTGTTATGTCCGCAAGCATAGATACCAAATCCGCCTAAGCAGTCGATAAATTCGTTTCCATATACGTCTACGAATACGGAATCTTTGTCTGCCCATTCTACGAATGCGGAATCAGTTGATACTGATTTTCTGTATTCTAACCAACCTGGGTTAACGTTTTCGTTAAAGTTTGCAATTGAGTCTGAGATAACCGCTGCTTTCTGCTCTTCTGAAAGCTCATCAGCTTCGATCATGTCCACAACTCTTTTAGCTTCTTCTAAAGCTAATTTCATGTTTCTTTCTGTCATAATTTTCCTCCTCTTTAACAATTAAGGTGTTTTTTCTTTCGTCGCCTGAAATTAACGACAATCGATGTAACTTCTGCATATTATATATTCAATATCCATGCCAAATACTTCAAATCTATAATTATTTTGTCCTTCGAAAAAACAAATTTTCTGATAAATCCTTGTTTTTAGCGGTGTACAAGGCTTATAAAAGAAAATAATATTTTTAGAGCCATCTTTAACTTTCATTGCGGAAAAGCATAATTTTCTTAAATTTGTGTTACATTTTTGAGACCATTTATCATTTTTGAGACAAACTTTGCTATAGTCATATATCTTTCCGCCAAATAAATCTTATTATAATTTTTTATCCCCAATTGATAAACCATCTTAAAACAATCATCAAACTGTGATATATTATATGTTATTCAGAAAATCATACAGAAAGGATCTCAGCTCATAATATGGAATATTTTAAAAACCTGATTTTCGGACTGCTCATCGGTATCGCTAATGCTATTCCCGGCGTCAGCGGCGGAACCATGGCTGTAATACTGAATATATATGATAAAATAATGTATTCACTCAGTCTGAAAAACATAAAAAATCATCTCAAATTTCTCATTCCGCTCGCTGTGGGAGCCATTGTAGGAATATATGGACTCAGCAACGTTATCGTAAAGGCTATGGAAAATTATCCCGTTATTTTAAAATTTTGTTTTATAGGTCTTGTTCTCGGAAGTATTCCTGCATTATATAAAAGAGCGAAAGGAGAAACTTTTCATAAAAAGAACTGGATATTCTTTATTCTCGCCTTAGCTTTTATGATTTTTCTGTTTTTTGTCAATTCAGAAGCTGCAGCTAATAAGTCCATAGAAGAATTCGGCGGCCTCAGTTTCTGGTTATGCGGATGGCTGTTTTTTACTGCAGCCGTTGGAATGATCGCCATGATACTTCCCGGCGTCAGTGGATCACTGGTACTTCTTTTATTCGGAACATACGCTGCTGTAATGGAAGCCATAGCTACATTCAATATAGCGCTTATAGCGGTTATAGGTCTGGGACTCATTGCCGGCGGCATCACAGGTGTAAAAGTCATAAAGCAAATGCTCAAGTTTCATCCTCAGGCTCTCTATTTTGGTATACTGGGCCTTATGGTAGGATCAATTTTTGTCCTTCGTCCCGGATTCACTTTCGATATTCAAGGCCTTATAGCTATAACAGGGCTTATCGTATTTACACTTATGGCATATCTGCTTTCCAGCCGAAAATAATCCCTCAGTCATAATTTCATAACTGTTAATATCAAACTCCTGATTATGGCACTATAATTTTTTCATATCCTCGAAGATATTTAAGATTATCTTACTGGCAACAATAGCACAATACCCAGTGTTTTATTGAATTAAGCTTCATCCCTTTTTCCACAAAAAGAAATAGCACACCAGCGCTATTTCTTTGAAAACTTGTTAAATATATCTTGAAATCAGACTATTCATCTTGACTTCCCATTCATAGGGATCAATTACAGACTCTGCCATAATTTCCAGCCGATGCAGCTCTTCAGCAGAAAGCCTTGACATATCGGCAGGTTTACTGACCCGTACCATTCTTCTGGCAGCCTGATACATTCTCCTGTCTTTATCCGGCATAGCAAGATACTGATCAATAATATCCAGCATCTTGTCTTTCTCATTTTTGAGACTGCCTTCTACATCCTGAAGAAGATTTATAATATGATCACTTACAAGCCTTGTATCCACTCCTTTAGCCTTATCTATCACAGTTCTGAGTTCCAAAAGCTTCTCATCGTCACTGCACAGCGTAAAGCTGCCTGACATAAAATCATCA
>OLOZ01000476.1_pt1 | contig 36754 bp, 32 predicted proteins | sample 1673021 | NCBI WGS metagenome assembly OLOZ01 (sample SAMEA3136747, study PRJEB25190) | human gut metagenome | biome: human gut; feature: human-associated habitat; material: faeces | place: Austria | collected 2013 | reverse complement strand
GTAGTGTCAAAAGTGCTTTTGCGTTACTTTTGACAAAAGTAACAAAACCCGCCGCCGAGCGGCGAAACGTATCTTGATAAGAACAGGAATTTTGGAGGTGACAGCTATAAAAAGAACAATCAGTGCTATGTCCGGTGACGGAGTGGTTGCCCACAACCGCCGCACCTATATTGCAGAAAATGTAGACCAGACACGAACCCATCTGAATATCGAATATTGCTACACACCGATTGAAGAAGCGTACCATCAGTTGTTCGATGAAGCGCAAGCCGAATACAATGCTAAGCAGAAACGCAAAGATCGTCGTGTTGAAAATTACTACGAAAAAATCTGTAATGGAGATCAGGAAAAGCCGTTTTATGAAGTGATTTTCCAAGTTGGTAACAAAGACAATATGGCTGCTGCCGGAGAAAATGGTGAACTGGCAAAAACAATCCTGGACAAGTTTTATCACAGTTTCCTTGAACGCAATCCACATCTCCATGTATTCTCAGCTCATCTGCACATGGACGAAGCAACACCCCATCTGCACATCGACTTCATCCCGTTCACCACCGGAAGCAAGCGAGGACTATCCACTCGTGTATCACTGAAACAGGCTCTTGCCGATCAGGGCATCACCGGCGAGGGTCGTTCTCTGACAGAGCGTGACCTATGGGTGCAAAAAGAGAAAGAAGCTCTTGCAGCAATCATGTTGGAGCATGGTATCGAATGGGAGCAGAAAGGCGAACACAAGGAGCATCTGAGTGTTCTCGAATTTAAGCGAGAAAAACGTAAAGATGAGCTTGCCGAACTGGAGCAGACCATCGAGCGTGTTCAGCAGCAACAGATTTCTATCAAAGCTGTGGAGCAGATCGAAGCCAAGCCCCTGCCGCTATCATCCAAAGTGGCAGTCGAGAAAGCGGATTTTCAGAACCTTGTTACCGCAGCACAGAAATATGTGGTGCAGGAAAAGCAGGAAGGCAAGCTAAAAAAGCTCCTACGATAAGCCAAGAAAACTATTGCTGATTTGAAAGCAAAGATCGAATCGCTGGTTACAGAGCTTGCTGCGACCAAGGATGAGTTGGCTCAATACAAGTCCGTCCGTGGGCAGCTTCGCAACAATGAACTGGAGCAGGAGAACGATCGGCTTCGTAAGAGGATTCGCACCTATGAGGATGTGATTTCACGGAATAACCTGTGGTCGTATTTTTCCAAGCACAAAGGAAGATCCGTGGAGAAAGATACAGTTAAGTAACACAAGTATAACAGATGGTAAATATCACAGACCTCCATGTTACATTGCATGGAGGTCTGTTTTAATATCATGGTATCGTGATTTTTATTTTAATTTCTTGTTTTAATATTGAGATTTAATCGTATATGTGGTATTATGATTAAAACCGACAACTAATATGGAGGTGGCATATGAAGGTCTGTTATGATAAGCTCTGGAAGCTTTTGATAGATAAAAAGATGAAAAAAACAGATTTAATTCGAGAAGCGAAGATAAGTTCTAATGTTTTAGCTAAAATGGGGAAAGAAGAATCAGTATCTCTGGAAAGTATCGGAAAGATATGCTCCCTGTTTGGTTGTAATGTTGACGATATATTAGAATTTCAGTCACCAGAACAAATAACAACCAATAGTGGAGAGTAAAAGCCAATGAGATATTTAGGAAATAAAGAGTCAATATTGACTGAAATAAGTGATTTGCTCGAATCACAAGGATTGTTGAAAGATGGATTTGTATTATTTGATGCTTTTTGTGGTTCTGGCTCTGTTGCAGATTATTTCAAATCATACTATGACATCATCATAAATGATAATTTGACATGGTCTGTAATATATGCAAAGGGGCGTGTTTGCGCACCTGTATGCACATTTGAAAGATTGGGGTTTGATCCATTTGAATATCTGAATTCAAATGAGAACTCAGTTCAGGGCTTTATGTATAAAAACTATGCACCTACAGAGAGTGCAAGAATGTACTTTACTCCTGAAAATGCTGGAAGAATTGATTATTTTAGAAAGCAAATTGAAGATTGGAAAAATGAAGACCTTCTTTCTGAAGAAGAATATTGTTATTTGATTGCTTGTCTCATTGAATCTGTTTCTGACGTGTCAAATACAGCGGGTGTTTATGGAGCATTTCTTAAGAAATGGGATTCAAGAGCTACAAAAAGAATTGTGTTCAGCAAGGTTGACTTCCGTCCAGCCAAATATAAATCGATAAGAACATATAATGCAAAAATTGAGGACATCATTGAAGAAGTCGAGTGTGACATTCTCTATTTGGATCCTCCCTATACCCAAAATCAATATGGCACACAGTATCATCTTTTGGAAACATTGGTGCTTGATGATAATCCCTCTATCAGTAAAGTAACAGGTTCCCGAAGCACGGCTCCAATGCGTTCTGACTGGTCAAAAGAATATAAAGCTAACATTCTTTTTGACCGTATTCTTGCAAAAACAAAGGCGAAGTACATTGTCTTAAGCTATAACAATGATGGCTTCATGTCTAAGGAGTACATAGAGGCAGCAATGAAGCGCTACGGCAAGCCAGAAACTTTTGTTTGCAAGAAAATAGCATATAAGAAGTACCAAAACTGGAAGTCCCAGAATGAGAATAAGCATTTTGAATATCTTTTCTTTGTAGAGAAGAAAGATATTCGTGATGTTGTTTTTGAATGTCCATTGAATTACATCGGCAGCAAGGCAAAGGTTGTTCCGGATATTTTGAAATTTCAGCCCGAAAACTACGATACGTTCATAGATGCATTTGGCGGTGGCTTTAATGTTGGAATCAATATTTCTGCAAACAAGGTCATCTATAATGATTTGAATTATCTGGTTGCGAACTTGATTCGCTCATTTAGAGAATATGATACATATGACTATTTGCTATATGTAAAACGTATTATCAAAAAATTTGGATTGGAAAAAGCAAATGGTCCGGCGTATCTGGAAGCAAGGAGCTATTACAATTCTCTTCCAACAGAAAAAAGAGATCCCAGACTGCTATTTACCATTATTCTTTATGGTTTTCAGCAGCAGATCCGCTTTAACAGCCAGCATGATTTTAATAATCCTGTGGGAATGCGATGGTTCAATGATAAGATTTTAGAAAAAATGATTTGTTTCTCAAGACAAATTAAAGAGGGGAATTATGAGTTTTGTTCCCAAAACTACAAGGAATTAAGAAGCCAAATGACCCCATCTACTTTCGTATATTTTGATCCGCCATATAATTTGACTACTGGTTCTTATAATGACGGAAAAAGAGGTTTTGATGGGTGGAACAAGGAGCTTGAAGCAGAATTGTTTTCATTTGCTGATGATCTGAACCAATCTGGAGTACCTTTTATGTTGTCCTATGTTGTTGAACATAAGGGAGCGACCAACCAAGAGCTGTTAGATTGGATAAACAAAAGAGGATATCGTCTTATTCAACTTGGCGATATTATTGGCATTTCTGGAAGTCGTAGAAAGGAGGTTTTGATTGTAAATTATGGAATATAGAAATATACCACATTTTGTGATTAAAACTAATCTTCAGAAGTCAAAAAATACAGGGGTCTACTTCAGCGATGTTGCTACCCCAGAAGTGTTGAGGGACGTGTGTTATCGAATTACTGGTCAAACAGCGTTCACGCATGTGTATGTAGACAATGACTACCAAGATATGTTCTTGGAAAAATCATACAATAAAGGTCGCATGGCTATCATGCAGTATAAGGATGTTGTTAGTTACATCAGTTTTTCAGAACTGGAAATTGGAGGGAGAAACTCCAGTGTCCAGAGTGTTCCTACTGCATTCAATTTGTATTATAGCAATCCGTATCCTAAAAAACGTTTGTATTATTACTTCTTAAATGTTTCGGGAAATGCGGAGACGGATTATCAGATTTTGATTTACCGACTGATGAACACCATTGGATTTGAATTTTTGAATGCGAGTGGGAGCTTGCTGAGAAGAATTCAAGCCTTCAATTCTGTTGAGGATATTATATTCAACAGACGAATCAATGCAGGAAGAAACAGAAGTAATAATTCCACCTTTATTACAAAAGGTCACGCAGGCGAAATCGAGATTTACGGAAAAACATACGGTGCCAACAAATATGAAACCAGTTTGATTTGTTATGCCTTGTCCAGTCTGTGGCAGCAGGGACAACGTATTAAACTTTATGAAGTGCTGGAAGGTGACTTGAAAGAGTTGCCTGAAGCAAGCTTAAATGTCATAAAACAGATGGGAATCATTGATGTTGTTCCAACTGATATGACCCTTGAAAAACGAATCTATGATGGCAAGGAGACAAGCCTGCGTTCTCCTCGCTATATCTACAATTTGTTTAATAAGCTTGGTAATAAGCATTGTGCTCTTTGTAATTGCGAAATTCCAGAATTGATTCAAGGTGCGCACATTCTTCCTGTTGCTGCAATTAGGAGAATGCATTCAATTCCTATTGAGACACGCTTAGAATATGCGTTGGACGGAGATAACGGTTTGTGGCTGTGCGAAAATCATCACAAGATGTTTGACGAAGGCATGATTTCCTTCGATAACCATGGTGGCCTTTTATTGAGAAATGACATTGATCAGCGTCATATGAAGTTTATTGATGAAACAACGAAATATAAAGTTTTGCCGCCAGAATTTTTAACTGATAGGTTTTTGTGGTATTTGGAGCAGAGACGACTGGTGGGATAAGAAGCTCAGCTTGCAAAACAGTCGAACAAATTAAATGTTCGACTGTTTTGTATCATGAACAGGTAATGTTTAAATGTTTATTTAAAGGAGAGGAAAGGATGAAACTTTCAAAATTAAAACTACATAATTATCGTTGTTTTGGCAATGATGAACAGATAATCAAAATTGATGACATTACATCGTTTATAGGAAATAATAGTACTGGAAAGACCGCAGCATTATTAGCATTGAACTGTCTGTTCTCAGACAATAGTGCGGACCGAATTCTGAAACGTAGTGATTTCCACCTTCCGAAAGATATGAAACCAGAGGATATGGAATCACAGGAGCTGTATATCGAGGCGGTATTTACTTTTGATGAATTAGAGAACGGAGAAGAAGGCATTTTTTCTGTTCCAACATTTTTCAAGAGTCTTGTTGTAGATAATCCGGGTGGAACTCCATATTTACGCATTCGTTTAGAGGCGACCTGGGAAAAAAGTAGTAATGCAGAAGGAGCGATTGAAAGTAGGGCTTATTATATTACTTGCCCAGAAAGTGTGGAAATTACGGAAGAATTTAAATCAACTGCATCTCGAAAAGATTTGGACCGTATTCGAGTAATATATGTACCTGCAGTTAGGGATCCATCCAAACAATTAAAAAATGCTTCTGGTACAATGATGCACCAGATTATGAACAGTATAAACTGGAGTTCAACTATACAAGAAAAAGTCAAAGCCAAAATAAAGGAATTAAATGATCAATTTTTAGAAGAAAAAGGTGTATCAATTCTTGGAACATCTATACATTCACAATGGGAATCGTATGATTCGGACACACGATACTCAAATGCTCAGTTGCGTTTCAATAGTACAGATATTGATTCTTCTATCAAAAAATCAGAGGTCGTATTTTTGCCTACGGTAACGGGGAAAGAATGTACTATTGACGATATGAGCGATGGATTGCGTTCTTTGTTTTATATCTCCTTGGTTGATAGTATTCTTGATGTTGAAGCAAAAATTCAACAAGAAATTGATACGGACCCAGAACATATGTCGTTTAATCACAAGCCTCCTGTTTTAACAATTATTGCATTAGAAGAACCGGAAAACCATATTGCTCCACACCTAATAGGACAATTGGTTTCAAATTTAAAGAAAATAGCTTTGAAGAACAATGCTCAGACTGTTTTAACTTCCCATTCCACGTCAATTATCAAGCGATTCGATCCTGAAAAATTAAGGTATTTCCGTCTTAATACAAACGATTGTACTACCAAGGTCCATTCAATTACATTGCCCAACAAAGAAAAATTGGCTGATCAGTACAAGTTTATCAAAGAAGCTGTTAAAGCATATCCGGAATTGTATTTTGCTAAGCTCGTAATTTTGGGTGAAGGAGATAGCGAAGAAATCATATTACCCAAAATATGGAATGCCCAAAAAGGTGATGTCGATACGAGCGGCGTATCAGTTGTTCCTCTTGGCGGTAGGCATGTAAATCATTTTTGGCGACTGCTTAATGATTTGAATATCCCTCACATTACTTTGCTTGACTTTGACAGAGAACGAGAAGGTGGAGGCTGGGGACGAATTAAATATGTCCTGGAACAACTAATTCAAAACGGCTATGACAAAGCAGAATTATTGCAGACGGATTCTGGTGTTATATCCGAGCAAGAATTCGAGGGAATGCGTGATTGGGATGTTAGCGATTCGAAATCCTTGCAAAGTTGGATAGACTATTTAGAACAATATAATGTTTTCTTTTCAACGCCATTAGATATTGACTTTTTGATGTTGGAACATTATGGAGATATTTATAAAGGCTTGTTAGGTGAAAAAGAAGGTCCACGTTTGATGATAAAAGAAGAAGGAAAAGACCAACAAAAATATATTAAGGATATTGAAAAACTCCCCACTCCTTATCCGGAATATATCAAACGTGCGCCACGCATTAAAGCAGTGTGGTGGTGATGGAAAGACATATTCCGAAGAACAAAAAAGACTGATGGTGTGGTATACTTATTTCTTCCTTAATCGAGGGAAACCAGCTACTCATATTGAAGCATTTGCGCAAATTAGTAATGAAATGCAGATTTCGAGTATACCTGCTGTATTTGAAAGGATGATTACTGCCGCTGAAAAAGCATTGAAGGAGATCCCACATGAAAATTGTTGCGCCGGAACAATGGATGCCATGTGATGGCATTATTTTAGAAAAAAATGCTAATGCAGCAGTTAAAGCGAAGAACAATGTTCTTGTTATTGCTGGTCCGGGGGCGGGAAAGACAGAATTGTTGGCGCAAAAAGCAAGTTATCTTTTTCAAACCAACACATGCAGAGACCCGCAGAAAATATTAGCAATAAGCTTTAAAAATGATGCTGCAGATAATCTTAAAAAAAGAGTCATAAAAAGATGCGGAAAGGAAATCGAGGCTCGTTTTGTGTCAATGACATATGATGCATTTTCGAAAAGCATACTGGATCATTTTTGTTTCGCACTTCCAGAAAACCTAAGACCTGATAAATCGTATTTAGTCAATGATGCAAATATTATAGATGCCGCTTTTAAGAAAGCGGGATTTAATAACCCGCAAAAATTGCCTGCATATAAGTTGAGAACATACTATGAACAGGTTCTTTCCTCTACAGAGTTACCATTTCTAAAAAATGGTTTAGGAGAAGCGGTCTGGAAACTCTTGTTAAAGGGTTTTGATGGTTACAAGTCAACCCTTTCGTTTAAAATGATCTGTATCCTTGCAGAATACATTATTAGAACAAATCCCAAGATTAAGAGGGGGCTGCAGAGTACTTATAAACACGTGTTTTTGGATGAATTCCAGGATACTACCAATTTGCAATATAAATTGGTAAAACAGTGTTTTTTAGATTCGAAGTCAATATTGACTGCTGTCGGCGATAATAAACAACGTATTATGGTGTGGGCTGGAGCACTGAAAACTGTTTTTGATGATTTTCGAGTAGAGTTTGGTGCTGATACTAAAAAGCTCGTCATGAATCATCGTTCATCTCCAAGGCTTGTAGATTTACAGAGGAAGATGTATGCTTCCCTAAACGAAGCAGATAGTATGGTCTATGTTTCTGACGCATGGAAACCGGATGATGGTGAGGTTGCACTACTTATTGCCGAAGATGAAGAAAATGAAGCGGTAATATTGTCTAAACATATATTCGACCAGATTGAATCAGGAATTGAACCTAATAGATTATGTATTCTCTGCAAGCAAAAACCAGCAGACTATGCAGCAAAAATCATAGAGGAGCTCAGTAAATATCAGATTTATGCTCGCATAGAAGATGACTATCAGAACTTAATTAAAGAACCTGTCGTAGAAATGTTGCTGTCAATTCTTCGTTTAGCAGTTGATAGAAAGCATCCGCATGACTGGGAATTCGTCGTATCGACGACAACCAATCTTTGGAATATAGGTTCTATACAATCAAAAGATGACTATTTCAAAATGCAAGATGCTCTCAGTGATGAAATAACACAACTAAATGTTATGATGAACTCTGTTACATGCAAGAAAGATTTTCACAATTTGCTAAAGCATGCAGTTCAGTTTTGGGGAGGCAAACGCATAAAAGCGACTTTTCCTGCTTATAACCAAGGCTCTTATTTAAATGATTTATTAAATAAATTTCAAAATTATATGTGGGATGAACTTGAAGCAACACAGATGGATTGGTTGCTTTCTATAGAAAATTTTGAGGGGTTACACTCTGTACCGATTATGACCATCCATAAAAGTAAGGGCTTAGAATATGACGTGGTCTATTTTGTTGGTTTGGAAGATTCTGCGTTTTGGAATTTTAAAAATCAACCTGAAGAAGACAGATGTGCATTTTTCGTTGCGCTATCTCGTGCGAAGAAAGAAATTTTATTTACGTTTTGTAAATACCGCTATTCAAGCAGATATCCCAAACAATCACACACTCAAATTAACGAGTTCTTTGAACTGCTAAAAAGGCCTGGAGTTGCAAAGATTATCGAATGAAAGCAATCAGCCGAGCAGCTAATACCGCTCGGCTGATTGTCGGTATTGTTATTCTTCCATGATCTGCAGCATCATCCTGGCACCAAGCCTAAAACTGTTCTGGAACAACAGGCTCTCTGCCATGGTCTGATATTCACGAACTGCGTCCGTGTAGCGGGAGAACAGTTCTTTTTGCTCATCCGTCATAGATGCCTGAAGCTTTTCTTCATTCTTGGTAATCAAACGAAGCACTTCTTTGTACTCCTTACAAGTGGAGGAGTCATAGTCGGTCGGCTCAATATTACCGTACCAGAATTCTTCGAGGATTCTCATACTGTTTCCTCCCCGTAGATCAGTTCTTTGAGGACAACTTCCTCTGCACGATTGCGGATGCTGTTCATGGCTCTGACCCAAACCATCTGATCCTGCGCTTTCAGATGTTCATTGATTCCTTCTTTCTCTGCCATCTGCTTTGTCAGCAGAGCGAGCTTAGCGTTTGCCTGAGTATCAATGTCAGCAAGATAGCTGTGCAGCCTGCAGCTGAGAACCAGATCGGCGTACAGTATTGGGCGGTGCTCCTTGATGTAATCCAAGTGCTTCCTACCCCAGACACCGATAGGGCGTTCTTCGGTGTCTGGCAGAACCAGGCAAGGGATGTAATAATCTCCTTGTAGTTCATACCAAAGTCCGTTGCTGTTGTCGTAGATGTATTTTTCCATAGTGCTAACCTCCGTGTATTATTTGTTTGAAATAGTTGCGAGTGGCTTTGAGGTGAATCAGCCAGCGGAGGTGTGTGAATTATTCGTTGGGATAATGGAAAAATCGGATGAAAAAGTGGACTTGAACCGAAAATTCGTCATAATCCCGTGGCTACAAAACGGCTACAAAATTCGCAAAGATGCTACGAATAGCGTGAAATATGTGAAATGTGTGGATAAAAAGCGCACTTTTAGTGCATAAAATCACGAGAAATCAAGGTCTGGCTCTCGAGTGGGAATAAACAAAATTTGATATAGGATATTTTATGTGGCAGGTAGTCTATAAGATTGCCTGCCATTTATATATTTTTTGTGTTTTATTGCTTATACCGAGTTCTGTTATCAGCATGAAGGAAAGGTGATTGAAGATTTATTTATCTCATGATGTGTGATATACTTTGATATAAGTGAAAAGTGTAGAAGAAAATGATTAGTAGAAGGGGGGATAAGAAATAAAGAATATGAAGATTGATGCTAACGGGGTAGAGATTAGAGTAATGGGCGATGTTATAAACGAAGATGCTTATATCTCTTTGACAGATATAGCTAAATATAAAAATCCAGATAATGCTTTTATTGTGGTAGCAAATTGGATGCGTAACCATTCCACGATTTCGTTTTTGGGATTGTGGGAACAAATCCACAATCCTAATTTTAAACCTATCGAATTCGATAGGTTTAAAGCAGAAGCAGGAGATAATGCGTTTACGCTGACACCGCAGCAATGGATAAAAGCAACAGATGCAATCGGCATTGTATCAAAATCAGGACGATATGGTGGCACTTATGCTCATACGGACATTGCTTTTGAGTTTGCTTCGTGGATTTCTCCAGAATTTAAACTTTATATTATCAAGGATTATCAGCGATTAAAGAAAGATGAAGCAAACAGATTAGCGATTGGATGGGACGTAAAGAGAGAACTATCAAAAATAAATTATCGTATTCATACAGATGCGGTAAAAGAATTTTTGATAACACCTACATTATCTCCGCAGGAAATGGCATATACATACGCTTCTGAAGCGGATATTCTCAATATGGCTTTGTTTGGAAAGACGGCGGCACAATGGAGAAGTGAAAAAGGAATAAACGGGAAAACACCGAATATCAGAGATTTTGCTTCGGCAGAAGAATTAGTTGTGCTTATCAATCTGGAAGATAGTAATGCGGATTTAATAAGACAAGAAGTGCCCAAAATTGAAAGGTTAAAAATATTAAGGGAAAAAGCATATAGGCAATTGGAACTTTTGAAAAAGAACCAAGATACGATTGAGGCACTAAAGAAAAATCTTATTGAAGATACAGAAACAAATAGTTGATTTTATAAGTAAAACTGCTTATAATTGAGTCGGAAGATATTGCTATTATCCGCAGTTACAGAGTGTGTGTTATCAACGCTGATAACAAAACGATAACATTAGCTCATATAGGCAGGATAATATGGATATATCAAATAATCAAAAGAACTACAAACACGACAGAAAATAATCTCTAAACAAAATTGATTAGGTTTTGTCGAGTGGGAATAAATCTCATCTCATGATATTTTAGATAAGTTTACCAAAACGAGCTGCAGTAATAAGTTTTATATTACTTATTCCTGCAGCTCGTTATATGTTTATTCTGGTTATGTTATTATTCATCCCATGATATAGCTTCTACGGGACATGTGTCTATGGCTTGTTGTACTTCGGTTTTGTTTTTATTGTCTACATCTTTGAAGCTTTCTGCTTTTCCTGTATCATCCATTCTGAATATTTCCGGTGCGATATCGGGGCACATGGCGCATCCGATGCAGGCATCCTGATCGACTCTTGCTTTCATTGTCAATACCTCCTTATGATCTGTTTTGGTACGTTTATAATTTATGGTAACCTGTTTTTAGACATATATTCACAGTTTTTAAAAGGTTTTTATTTTTTGCTTATGAATTTTTCAGAAAAGAGTCAGATTTAAATTGATGATTGTGATTTTTAATGATATAGTGGGCATTACAAGAAGTGAAAGAGAGAGCATGAGAATGACAGACAGGATGGAAGCTGTATTTTTTCAATATGGTGAAACGGAGATAGATTATTTGAAGAGAAAGGACAAGAGGCTTGGAGAAGTGATTGATAAAGTAGGGCATATCTATCGTCAGGCGGATACTGATTTGTTTTCTTCTGTCGTCCATCATATTGTTGGTCAGCAGATTTCTACGAAAGCTCAGGAGTCTATCTGGAATAGGATGATCTGTGGTCTGGGAACGGTGAGTGCTGAAACTGTTCTGGCTTGTGGCAGAGATGAACTTCAAAGGTTTGGGATTTCATTCAGAAAGGCAGATTACATATTAAGTGCTGCAGAAAAAGTAATGAGTGGAGAATTTGATCCTGAGAAAATAAAGAAGAAAGATGACGCTGAGGTTATAGAAGAGCTTTCTGCACTTAAAGGAATAGGAGTTTGGACGGCGGAAATGATATTGCTTTTTTGTCTTCAGCGGCCGAATGTTTTTAGTTTTGGCGATCTGGCGATTTTGCGCGGACTGCGGATGCTTTATCACCATAGAGAAATTACGAGAGAAAGGTTCGAACGGTATAGAAAACGGTTCAGTCCTTACTGCAGTGTAGCGAGTTTATACTTGTGGGCAGTGGCGGGAGGGACTGTCGAAGGCATGAGAGATTATGCTCCCGCAGATAAGCACAAGAAATAAAAAGGGTAGTCATATGGCTGCAGGTTATAAGCGCAATGATAAGACTGCTTCGCAGAAACAGATGTTTTGGCGAAGCAGTTTTTTTGTCTGTATTTATACAATTTTAATGCCATTCCCTTTTTTTTAATTTCGTCTTTTTACCTGTTCTGCTAATATATGCACCGTAAGGAGGGATAGGAAATGTCAGACGTGTTAATGATTTTTACACTGCTTGCCGGGTTTGGGCTTATGAAGTTATTTATTAACTGGTGCGGAAGGCAAGTGGATAAAAGTGAGAATACAGAAAGCGAATAAAGGATTTTAATTAAATTGGAGGAATAAAAATGATAGCTTTAGGAATCGTGATAGCAGCTTTGTCGGTATACCTCGTATACGCATTGGTGCATCCGGAAAAACTGTAATTTATTTAGGGGAGGCAAACAATGTTGCAGATTATTTTGACACTATTGATTTTCATTATAGTGGTCATTCCCATGGGGAAATATATGTACCACATTGCGACGAAAAAAAGAACGTTCGCAGATCCTGTTTTCAATAGAATCGATAATGGGATTTATAAAATATGCCGCATAGACAGAAGCGGTATGACATGGAAATCATATGCTGGACATCTTTTGATGACAAATGCGGTAATGATTTTCGTGGGATATTTAATTTTGAGGATACAGAGCGTATTGTTTTTGAATCCTAATGGAATTGAAGGCATGCCTGCTGATCTTTCATTTAATACTATAATAAGTTTTATGACCAATACGAATTTACAGCATTATTCAGGTGAATCAGGTCTTACATATTTAAGTCAGATGGTGGTTATCACCTTTATGATGTTTACATCGGCAGCTTCAGGTTATGCTGCATGTATGGCGTTTTCAAGAGGTATTGCAGGCAAGAAAAAAGGTCTGGGGAATTTCTATGAGGATATGATAAGGATAACTACCAGAATACTTGTTCCGTTTAGTATAATTTTCGGACTTGTTCTCATCTGGCAGGGAGTTCCGCAGACATTCGGAGCAAATTTTACGGTAGAAACAATAACCGGAAAACTTCAGGATTTTGCCACAGGGCCTGTTGCATCTCTTGAAATCATAAAGCATTTGGGTACTAACGGAGGCGGATTCTTTGGCGCAAACTCCACTACACCTTTTGAGAATCCTACTATCATAACGGATATGGTAGAACTGATTTCGATGATGATTCTTCCGGGAGCATGTGTACTTACGTTTGGAAAGATGTGCAAGGACAGGAAACAAGAAAGCCTTGCCCCTGGTGAGGAAAACAGAATCAGGGTAAAAGAACCTATTTTCGGAGGACAGGGAAAGACAGTATTTATCGCTATGAGCGTTATATTTATCATAGGTCTTTCTGTATGTTACATATCTGAACTCAAAGGAAATCCTATACTCGAGTCTGTGGGACTCAGTCAGGACATGGGCAGTATGGAAGGTAAAGAAGTTAGATTTGGTATTGACCAGTCAGCGCTTTTCACTACTACTACGACTTCCTTTACGACAGGTACGGTAAATAATATGCACGACACGCTCACGCCGTTAGGCGGTATGATACCACTTCTGCATATGATGCTTAACTGTGTATTCGGCGGTAAGGGCGTAGGGCTCATGAATATGATAATGTATGTGATACTTGCCGTTTTCCTGTGCGGACTGATGGTAGGACGTACGCCTGAATACCTGGGAAAGAAAATAGAAGGAAGAGAAATGAAGCTTGTGGCTATCTGTCTTATAGTTCATCCTCTTCTCATACTGGGATTCTCGGCTCTTGCTGTAGTAACACAGGCAGGACTTGAAGGAATAACGAATTCGGGATTCCACGGATTATCACAGGTACTTTATGAATTTTCATCATCAGCTGCAAATAATGGTTCCGGGTTTGAGGGACTTGCTGATAACAGTATGTTCTGGAATGTTACTACAGGACTTGCCATGTTCTTCGGCCGTTATATAGCTATAATAGCGCAGTTAGCTATAGCAGGATCGCTGCTGGCAAAGAGACGCGTAAAAGCTTCTATAGGAACTATGCGCACAGATACTGTCGGATTTGCTGTAATAGTGGTAGTGGTAGTATATATTTTCGCTGCCCTTACATTCTTCCCGGCTTTGGCACTGGGACCTATCGCTGAGCATTTGACAGTGTGGTTTTAAATGATTAACTGGATGAAATTATAAGAAAGGGATGTAATAAGCATGTCTAATAAACATCAGAAGACAAAATTCATAACCCGGGAGATCTTGAAGAGCTCTATTATCGGAGCTTTTAAAAAGTTTGACCCGAGGTACATGGTAAAGAATCCCGTGATGTTCGTTGTCGAACTGGGATTTGTCCTCACTTTTGTGATGACCATTTTTCCGGGTATTTTCGGAGATGACGTTTCTCTGGGTTATCTTAGAACATATAACGGTATTGTGTGTGTTATCCTTTTTATCACTGTACTTTTTGCTAATTTCGCAGAGTCGGTAGCCGAAGGACGAGGAAAGGCACAGGCGGCATCGCTTAAGAATACGAAACATGATACAAAGGCTCGTTTAATAGATGAAGACGGAAACGAAACCATAGTGAACGCTTCAGAACTGAAAATGGACGATATAGTTATTGTAAAAGCAGGAGAAGTCATTCCTAATGACGGTGAAGTTATAGAAGGTATTGCTTCTGTAGATGAATCTGCCATTACTGGAGAATCAGCTCCTGTAACGAGAGAAGCGGGAACGGATTTTTCATCAGTAACGGGAGGAACAACAGTTGTCAGCGATTGGCTGAAAATCAGAATAACATCAAAACCGGGAGAATCGTTCCTTGATAAGATGATTGCTCTTGTTGAAGGGGCGTCAAGACAGAAAACTCCTAACGAGATTGCTCTTAATACCCTTCTGGTTGGACTTACCATAATATTCCTTATAGTAGTAGTTACGCTCTACGCTTTTTCAGGATATTCTGGAGCAGAGATACAGGTTTCAACTATGATAGCTCTTTTGGTATGTTTGATTCCTACTACTATTGGAGCGCTTTTGTCAGCGATAGGTATAGCCGGAATGGACAGGGTGACCAGATTCAATGTAATAGCTATGTCAGGTAAGGCTGTAGAGGCTTGTGGTGATGTTGATACCATGATGCTTGATAAAACAGGAACCATAACATTTGGTAATAGACTGGCAGCTGATTTTTACCCTGTAAAAGGGCAGAAAAAAGAAGATTTGATAGATTTTGCAGTATTAAGTTCTCTGTGTGATCCTACTCCGGAAGGAAAATCAACACTGAAACTGGGAATGCAGCTGGGAACTACAGTAGATACCAAGCAGGCCGGAAAAGATATGGAATTCGTAGAATTCACTGCTCAGACAAGAATGTCAGGAGCAGATACAAAAGACGGCCTGAAGATTAGAAAGGGAGCCGGAGATGCCATCAAAGAGATGGTAAAGGAAAACGGGGGAACGATTCCGGAGGATCTTGACCGTATAATTTCAGAAATATCGTCTCTTGGAGGCACACCGCTTGTAGTATCTGCAGATAATGTGATATATGGCGTTATCTATCTTAAGGATACGGTAAAGCCGGGTCTTGTAGAGAGATTTCAGAGATTGAGAAGCATAGGAATAAAGACAATCATGTGTACAGGAGACAATCCGCTTACGGCAGCTACTATAGCTAAAGAAGCGGGAGTAGATGGGTTCATCGCCGAATGCAAGCCTGAAGATAAAATAGAAGCCATAAAAAAAGAACAGGCAGAAGGAAAGTTGGTGGCTATGACTGGAGACGGCACTAACGATGCTCCGGCGCTGGCTCAGGCAGATGTAGGGCTGGCTATGAATTCCGGTACATCGGCAGCAAAAGAAGCTGCAAACATGGTAGACCTTGATTCTGACCCTACAAAGATACTTGAGGTTGTCGAAATAGGAAAACAGCTTCTTATAACGAGAGGATCACTCACTACTTTCAGTATAGCTAATGATATAGCTAAGTATTTCGCTATTATTCCGGCGATGTTCACAATGGTGATTCCTCAAATGCAGGTACTTAATATAATGGGGCTTTCTACTCCGATGTCAGCCATATTGTCTGCGCTGATATTCAATGCGATAGTAATTCCTTGTCTGATACCTATAGCAATGAAAGGTGTCAAATATAAACCTATGAGTGCTCAGAAGATGCTGACAAAGAATCTCGGTATATACGGCCTTGGCGGAGTAATCGTACCTTTTGTCGGAATAAAACTGATAGACATACTCATTACACCGCTGCTTGCGATGCTGGGTATGTAAAGTAGGAGGAGAAAAAAATGAAAACATTTCTTAAATATTTAAGGAGCGGTTTGATACTTACTGCCATAATGCTTGTGATATGTGGCTTGGCTTATCCTGCTGCAATGACAGGTTTGGGGCAGGCGATCTTCCCTAATCAGGCAAACGGCAGTATGATAACTGCCTCCGGAGAAAAGACTGAGGATCCTGAGAAAGCAGTGGGATCAGCCATAGTAGGGCAGGATTTTTCAGGTGATCAAAGATATTTTCAGGGACGTGTATCAAGTGTAAACTATAATACATATACCAGAGAGCAAGCCGAGAATGGAGAGTACGGCGGAGTTTCATCCGGAAATTTCAATTATGGAGCTTCAAACGAAGAACTTAAGAAAAGAGTAGAAGAAGATATGCAGGAATTTCTGGAAACACATCCGGGAGTGAAAATGGGTGATATCCCGGCAGATCTTCTGACTGCATCAGGATCGGGGCTTGATCCTAATATCACTCCGAAATCCGCTCAAATACAAATCCCGGCAATATCTGCGGCCAGTGGTCTGAGTGAGGAAGAACTGGAGAAGATAGTGAAAGAAAATACTTCGGGAAAAGTCTTGGGAGTATTCGGTCATGAAAGAGTAAATGTGCTTAAATGTAATTTAGCAATAGCCGAAAAAATCGGAGAAATATAAACACCTTCAAAGCAAATAAGCAGATTTCATATCTGCTTATTTGCCTATTTTGTTGTATTTCAGAAAGGAGGTATATATGAGTGACGGAAGAGCCGCTCCTGAAGAATTCCTTGAAAGAATAAGAGCGGAAAAAGCAATTGAGCAAAAGTATGAAAGAGGGAAGCTTAAAATATTTCTGGGCTATGTTGCAGGTACAGGGAAAACTTACGCCATGCTGGAAATGGCACATGTTTTGAAAAAAGAGGGTATAGATGTAGTAGCTGGGTATATAGAGCCTCATGACAGACCGGATACTGTTAAAATGATGGAAGGGATAGAACAGCTGCCTTTTAAAATGGTAGAGTATAAGGGGCATAAGTTCAGAGAATTTGATTTAGATGCAGCTCTTTTGAGAAAACCGAAAGTTATACTTGTAGATGAACTTGCTCATACTAATGTTCCGGGATGCAGACATGAAAAACGGTATCAGGATATAGAGGAACTTTTAGATCATGGTATAAATGTATATACCACTGTGAATATACAACATCTTGAGAGTTTGAATGATGTAGTTGAAAATATAACAGGGGTTGAAGTGAAAGAACGGATACCTGATAGTGTTTTTGACGGAGCAGATCAAGTTAAAATGGTGGATATCGAACCTGAAGAGTTGATCTTAAGAATGAAAGAAGGAAAGATATACCGAAAAACTCAATCTGCAAGGGCTCTTAATAATTTTTTTAAAAAGAACAAGCTGACGGCTTTGAGGGAAATGGCTTTGCGGCGTATGGCAGATAGAGTGAATATGATTGCGGAGCAAGAGAATAAAGCCTGCGGGGATATGAATATTTCTCCCGAAGAGCATGTGATGGTATGCATATCTCCGTCACCTGTAAACGGCAAGGTAATAAGAAAGGCGGCGAGACTTGCTAATTCACTTCATGCTAATTTTACAGCACTTTATATTGAAAACGTAGTGCTGCAGAATATGACATCAAAGAATAAACGACAGCGCGATGCCAATATAAAACTTGCAAGAAAACTCGGCGCAAAAGTGGTGACTGTATTCAGCAATAATATAGCCAGACAGATAGCCGAATATGCTAAGATAAGCCATGTAACTAAAATTGTAATGGGACGGACCAATCATGGATCTTCATTTAGGCAAAACAGCAGAGCATTGTCCAACAGTGTAATGCAGCATGCTCCCGGTCTGGACGTACTTGTAGTATCTGATGAGGATGGCAGAAGAAGACGAAGGCTTTCACTGAATAGCCGTGTGATAGGATATTTTAAAAATGCAAGAATCAGAGATTTTTTTCTTACTGCATTGATCTGTGTTTTAAGCATTGCCATAGGGCTTGGCCTGAGGAATATGGGTTTTTCGGAAGCAAATATTATAATGGTGTATCTGTTTGGAATAATGGTTACTTCCATTTTTACAAGAGGCTATCTTTGTTCGACACTGCAGTCTGTCGTAGGAGTACTTACATTCAATTATTTTTTCGTAATGCCTGTTCATAGTATGGCAGCTGATAACAGTGAATATTATTTGACGTTTGCTATGTTGCTTTCTGTGGGACTCATAAGTTCATGGTCGCTTTCCAAAGTGCAGAGACAAAATGAAGCTAATGCTAAAAGAGTTTACAGAACGGAAATTTTGCTCAACAACAGCAGACAGCTGAGAAGGAGTTTCTCTAGGCAGGAAGTCGGTGAAGAACTGGCCTCTCAGATACAGAAACTTTTGATGCTTACAGTTTTGTTTTATACTAAAGTGGATGGAATCTGTCAGGATCCGTATATTTTTTTCAGAAAAGATCTTGATAGTGATATTTATGAAGAACTTAAAGAAAAATATACTGATATAAGAGAACAGTCAGTTGTTTCGTGGGTATTTGAAAATGGTCATCGTGCCGGATGTACGACTCATACACTTCCGGATGCGGAGGCTATATATCTGCCGGTTATGGATGGCGAAAAAGTTTTGGCAGTCGTAGGTATGGTACTGGAGGAAAGACGTGAGATAGGAAGTTTTAAATATGATATAATATCAGCTATATTAAATGAGGCGGCATTTGTACTTGAACGTATTGAACGAATAGAGACGGCAAAGAGGGATGAAAGCAAGGAAGTTAATTCATGATATAAATACCGAAGTTCAGATACCCTGCGAAAGCTACCCAAAGAAGATATGGGAGTAAAAGCCATGCAGCCGGTTTTGATATTTTACTGAATAAAATCATGGTAATCAGTATGAGTATCCACAGCAGGACAAGCCATATAAATGATATGAGATATAATTCAAAATTGAAAAATATAATAGGCCAGAAGAAATTAAAAACAAGCTGTATCATATAGAAAGCGGCGGCAGAACCGTGGGGCTTGGAGGAATTCATCACAAGATAAGATGCGATTCCCATCAGAATGTAAAGTATGGTCCACATCACCGGAAAAAGCCACCCCGGAGGAGACAGCGGCGGCTTGTCGATGGCGCTGAAAGTTTCACTTCCGCCTCGGGTTATTATTGCGGCAATGCTTCCTATGGATAGTGGTATAAGTATACATATTATTAATCTTTTCCAATGTATTTTCATAAAAACACCTCACAATATGGTTATTATATGATTTAAAATATTTTCTATTCATGCTGCTGCGAATTCGGCGGGGAAACAACAGCAAATTATGGTAAGTAATGAAATTGCAGAATAGCAGGGATAGCGATCTGATAAAACCTGGGATAAAATCCGTGCAGGATTTGCAAGATTTTATTTCAGGTTTTGTTGACTTTGGCAAAAAATCGTTTTATCATTTAGTTAGTTAAAACTAATTAGATCGAATAAAAGGAGGTATGCCATGGATGTTGCAGAATTTAAAGCTGTTTCACATGACTATATTAATGGAGATCATCAATTAAAGGCGTTAGACGGAATGGGCAGTCCAATTGAAGGTATAATTATAGTGAAAAGCAAAGATATATTTTGCTTTTCGACAGATGAATTGACCCAATGATAGAAAGGCAGACTGGGAATGGGAACGATAGTTTATTTAATTGACTGCAGTATATTTGAATTATCCGGATCTTTGTACAGTAGATGTTATCGTATTTGTCCTGAAGATAGAAGATGTAAAATAGATCGGTATTCAGAGGCAAAAGATAAACAGCTGTCACTGGCAGTATATATGTTGTTTGCATTTGGAATATATGATATATATGGATCGCGTTTTGTTCCGGAGATATGTATACACAAAGGAGGAAAACCGTATATAGGTGTCAATGGGATCTGTTTTAATTTTTCGCACAGCGGAAGCTGCTCGGCCTGTGGTTTTTCTGAGTTGGATATAGGAGTGGATATAGAACAAGGAAAAGAAGATATGTCTCAGAGAGAGATAAGATGCAAAGGATGTATGGAAGCGTATGGGAAGCAGTCGGCAGACGGATATGCAGAAAGACTGGATGAAGAGGATTTTGCTCATGTATTGTGGGATGGATGGCACGATTGTATTGGAAAGAATATCTTTTCAAAGGCAGTCGGGAATTATATTCTGTCTGTATGTACTGTGAACAAAGATATCAGTATTATCAAGATTGATGAGACTCATATGCATGATTATCTGGCAAAGGTAGGTGACAGTATCAGATAAAGATAGGAAAAATCTTTATTGGAGTGACAGTCTTTTCATGATATAGTAAAGTCAATATTACTTTAAAGATACGGAGGTATTCATATGGATGATGTATTGATGAAAAAAGAAGGAAATGTAGCCATCATCACGTTGGATCGCCCTGAAGTTTTGAACGCATTTCGGTCAAAAACACTGGAAGAATTGACGTATTCAATAAGGGCGGCAGGCAAAGATCCGGATATATATGCGATTATTTTGAATAGTTCTATTGACCGTTCGTTTACAGCAGGAGGAGATATAAAGGAAGAAAGTCTTCTGACAAAGGAAACGGCTTATGAATTTTCAAAGAGAGGGCAGGATTGTGCAATGTCTATATATAACAGTCCGGTTCCTGTTATAGCAGCTATTGACGGTTATGCGCTGGGCGGAGGAATGGAACTTATACTTGCTTCAGATATCACCGTTGCTGCGAAAACAGCGAAAATAGGTATCCCTACTGTGAACCTTGGCGGCATCCCTTGCTGGACAGCCACGCAGCTTCTTCCAAGACTGGTAGGACCTTCATGTGCATCTGATATTTTGCTGACGGGAAGGATAATGAGCGCAGAAGAATGTTATAGTCTTCATCTGGTGGAATATATAACTGAAAAAGAGAATCTCATGAGTAAAGCAATGGAGGTGGCCGGTATTATAGCAGATAAGTCTCCTAATGCGATACGGCTCATGAGGCAGTCGGTGAAACAGGGGCTTGAGCTGCCTCTTTGTGATGCGCTTGAATTAGAAAGACAATTGTTTACGCAGTGTTATGACAGCCCTGACAGAGCGGAAGCAACATCTGCATTTCTGCAAAAGCGTCCGCATAAGCCATACAGAAACCGTTCGTGAATATATCAAAGCGGATAAAATATGTCGTCTGACTGTATGTCATATGACTGATAAAAATCACTTGCAGACAGATACGTGCATAGGAATATTTGATTCTATTATGCACACTTTTTTTATTCCCATAACCGTGATATAATGACAAAGTTCGAGAAAAAAACTGATATGAGATCAAAAAAGGATGGTATCAATATATGGAGAAGCATTTAAGGCAGACGATAGATTATCCCTATACATTGATGTATGAAGAGGTATATAAGGCAGCAAGGAATAAACCTGACGTGTCAGCCTATGAATTTCAGGGGAAAAAGACAAGGTATGAAGATTTTGTAAAAAAGATAGAAACGGTGGCAGGAGGTTTTTCTTCGATAGGTATAGGAAAGGGTGACAGAGTTACTATATGCATGCCTAATACACCTCAGGCCGTAGACAGCTTTTATGCTCTGAACAGAGCAGGTGCAGTATCGGTGATGATACATCCCCTGTCAGCTGTCGAAGAAATAGAGTTTTATCTGTCGAAAACTGACAGTAAGGCTATAGTCACATTGAACCTTTTTTATGAAAAGATAAAGAGCGCCGTGGAAAATACAGGGATGTCTATAAAGATTATAGTGGCGGACATAAAGGATGAACTGCCATTTCCTAAGAATGCGCTGTATCCTTTGACGGTCAAAGGCAAGAGAAGAATAAAGTATGACAGCCGAACAGTATTTAAATGGAGTGATTTTGTCAGGGAGGGACATAAAAAAGGCGCCCCTGAAAAGCCTGATAATAAATATGATGATGAAGCTGTGATTTTGTTCAGCGGAGGCACCACCGGAAAGACTAAGGGAATACAGCTTACTAATCTCAACTTAAACGCGCTGGCGCTGCAGACAGGAGTAGCTGCGGGATTCTCACTGGATGGATTGAGAATGCTTTCGGTGATGCCTCTTTTTCATGGATTCGGACTTGGCATAGGAATACATACTGCGCTGATTCACGGGGGTACGTGTATATTGGTTCCCCAGTTTTCTGTAGAGACTTATGCCAGACTTATAAAAAAGGAAAAACCTAATGTGCTTCCCGGTGTTCCTACTCTTTTTGAAGCTCTTCTCAGAACAGACGGATTGCAGGGCTTTGATATGTCATTTATAAGGGGAATGTTTTGTGGGGGAGATTCACTGTCAATAGAACTGAAGAAAAAGGTGGATGAATTTCTGAGGGAACATAATTCTTCAATACAGATACGCGAAGGATACGGGACTACAGAGTGTGTGACAGCCAGCTGTCTGACCCCATATGATTATTATAAGGAAGGCAGCATAGGAATACCTTTTCCGGATACATATTATAAGATAGTAAAAGTAGACACCAACGAAAAGCTTCCGCCTAATCATGACGGAGAGATCTGTATAAGCGGTCCTTCGGTGATGAGAGGATATCTTGACGATCCTGATGAGACTGCAAGAACCTTGAGACCGCATGGCGACGGCAGGATATGGCTTCATACCGGAGACATGGGAATGATGGACGAGGAGGGTTTTGTATATTTTAGGCAGAGGCTGAAACGCATCATTATAGTTTCGGGATATAATATATACCCTTCACAGGTGGAGAATGCCATAGATGCACATCCTGACGTTATGTATTCCTGCGCTATAGGGATTCCGGATAAGTATAAGATGCATAAGGTAAAAGCTTTTGTTGTTTTGAGAGAAGGCGTAGAACCTAGTGAAAAAATAAAAGAAGAGATTCTTGAAAACTGCAGAAAAAAGGTGTTCAGATTCGGAGTTCCCTCTGAGATAGAATTTCGCAGAGAATTGCCTAAAACATTAGTGGGAAAAGTTGCGTACAGGGTTTTAGAGGACGAAGTAAATGAAAGCGTAAGGTGACATGGAAAAGACACGGAAGAAAAGAAAACGAGGCGACAGAAAAGACGGAACATGGATAAAGGATATAGACGGTATTCATGGAATAATGCCGTATCTGATGCCCCAGAGATGTGAATCAGAGGTCTATATACAGGAGACGATAGATGTCACAAATATGATGAGATATATAGAAGCCAGAAACAGAAGGGATGATCCCGAGAAACTAACGCCTTTCCATGTGCTGGCGACAGCTGTTGCTAAGATAATGTACCACCGGCCGAAACTTAATGTATTCATATCAGGAAAAAGATTTTACCAGCGAAATAAGATGACGCTGGCTTTTATAGTAAAACGTAAATTTGAAGATGATGCGGAGGAATCTTTGCTTATCACTGAAGTGACAGGAGAGACTACTCTGGAAAAAATGAGAAAAAGGATTGTAGGAGATGCTGCACAAGTCAGAGAGAAAGGCGGCAATGATATAAATGATCTGTTGGATAAGCTGGCGAAACTTCCAAGATGTGTTATGAGATTCGCTATGTGTATTTTCAGATTCCTGGATTTTCACGGATGGATGCCGGAGAGTATATGTCGGGGAGACAGCAATTATGCCACTGTGCTGCTTTCAAATCTGGGAAGTATTAAATGTAATGCTGCCTACCATCATTTGAATAATTACGGAACTAATTCTATTGTTATAACTATAGGAAAGATACATAAAGAGCAGGTCATAGATCTTCAGGGTAACATATCTGTGAGAGATGTGGTAACTCTGGGAGCTACAGCTGATGAGAGAATAGCTGACGGATTTTATTTTGCAAAGTCACTGCGAATACTGGAACAGATATTGGAGCAGCCGGAACTGCTGGAAAGACCTGTAAGCACAAGCGTGTCAGGAAGAGAAGAATAAGAAGCGCTGCTGTTTTGGGGATTAGGTTTTTATGGAACAAGCAACTTGCTGATGCGATCTGCGGCGGCATTTGCTGAGGAATAGGCAAATTGGAGGTTATACCCTCCTGTGATTCCGTCGATATCGAGAGCTTCTCCTATTATGAATATGTTTGGATTTTTTACAGCTTCCATTGAAGAAGGATTTATTTGAGAGAGCTCTATACCGCCGCAGGTACACATGGCTTTGTTAAATCCTGATGTGGATAATATCTCAAAGGACTCACCGGTTAGCTGACCGGCGAGTTTTTTTAATGAGGTTCCGTATCGTTTTTCAAGTAGGCGGGAAAACCTTTTGGGGAGTGAGAATTCCTCCGAAATCACGGTTGACAGCTCGGCATTAGTTTTATGAGCCGCTTTTTTCAGTCTGAGAAGTGCATCTTCATAGCTGAGAGAACCGAGATAATTTATCTTGAGTTCATCTCCGGCAGATGCATATTTTGATACATTCAGTACAGCCGGACCGGAAAAATCTTTATGAGTAAACAGAAGCCCGCCGCAGTTCTGTATATTCTTATACCCTTTATTGAGAATGGTAACAATGCTGTTTTTGAAGGAAATTCCCGAAAGTTCTCCGTAAGGATAGGCTTTTACCTGTATGGGAGCAAGAGCTGGTTTAAGTCGAGTTGATGTCAGATTCAGATCACGTTTAAGGACTGTAAACATAGAGCCGTCTGAACCTGTGGATGGATAAGAGCATCCTCCTGAAGCAATTACCAGCGTTTTACAGATGAAGTTATTGCTTCCGGAGAAGATCTTCCAGCCTTGTTCACATTTTGTTATATTTTCCACAGGACTTTCAAAGTTAATGGAAAATCCGTTTTTTTCTGTTTTGTCCAAAAGCATATCAAGTATGTGATGAGCGTTCATAGAAGCGGGAAATACTTTACCGTCATCACGTGTTATTGTTTTGATTCCGTTATTTTTAAGAAATTCCATGAGGGAGATATTATTGTATTTATAAAGACATTTTCTGATTTTGCGTCCGTTGTCACCATAGCAGGAGATGAAATCTTTTATGGACCCGGCATGTGTTATATTACATTGGCCGCTGCCGCTCATCAGCAGCTTGAGACCCGGATATTTTGATTTTTCAAGTATAAGTCCTTTGAGGGGATGGCTTACGGAGGCGGCGCAGAAAAGTCCGGAGGCACCGGCCCCTGTTATTATACAGTCATATATCATATCAGTATCTTTCCTTTCTTGGACTATTATAACATATGGAAGCCTGCTTATGGATGGGTTTGCATCTTTCTGTTTTTGTCAGAAAAAAAGAGAAATGATATCGAGGTGTACATATACTGGCGTTTCGCCCCAATATAGAGTATACTTAAAAAAAAGAGCGGAGGATGATGTGAAAAAAGATATATCGGGAACGATTAAACGAGCTGACAGATTTAGAGTTATACTTGTGGGAGAAGGTATTCTTGTAGGAGCAGTTGCCGGTGTGACAGTGATTCTGTACAGAATAGCTCTGGAAAATGCCGGGCGATGGCTTACATCCATAATTGATTTTGCATCTCGGAGTCTGTTTTATATGGTAGGTTGGTTTGCTGTGCTTGTGCTGATGGCTTTTGTTGTAGGAAAGCTGTTATCTTATGAACCTCTCATATCAGGAAGCGGTATACCGCAGGTAGAAGGTGAAGTTGTCGGTAAGCTTCAGCAGAACTGGTGGAGGGTACTTTCTGCTAAATTTGCCGGAGGGTTTTTATGTATGCTGGGAGGGCTGGCTCTGGGAAGGGAAGGCCCGTCTATACAGCTTGGAGCCATGGCAGGAAAAGGCGTCTCCAGAAAGCTTGACAGGGGGAAGACAGAGGAACATTTTCTTATAACTTGCGGAGCAAGCGCAGGGCTTGCAGCGGCATTTCATGCTCCTTTGGCAGGTGTAATGTTTTCTCTTGAAGAGATACATAAGAATTTTTCGGTATCTGTACTTACTTCTGTGATGACAGCATCACTGACGGCTGATATTTTAAGTACGCTGGTTTTGGGGACTGATTCGGTGTTCAGATTTGAAATAGTTGATTCTATACCGATAAGATATTATTGGATGATCGTATTGCTTGGTATTATCTTAGGTGTTTTGGGAGCTTTTTACAACTGGTTTACGTTAAAAGCTCAGGCTCTTTACGGTAAGATAAAGACAGAGGGGCATACAGTAAAGATAATGATTCCGTTTTTATGTGCAGGAGCGTTGGGATTTACGGCTCCTGAGCTTTTGGGAAGTGGACATGACCTTATAGAACAGCTTACTAATACTGATATGGTGCTTGGGACTATAGTATTTATATTGGTGGGAAGATTTCTGTTTTCTGCGTTAAGTTTCGGATCAGGTGCGCCTGGGGGAATATTCTTTCCGCTGTTGGTGATAGGGGGATTTATAGGAGGGGCATTCGCAAAGACAGGTGTTGAATTTTTTGGGCTTGATCCTATATATGTGAATAATTTTGTATTGATTTCTATGGCGGGTTATTTTTCTGCTATAGTCAGAGCGCCCCTTACAGGTATAATTCTTATTTTTGAGATGACGGGGAATATGAGTCATATGCTGTCATTATCAACTATTTCTGTAGTGGCTTACATAGTGGCTACACTTCTGGGATCAAGACCTATATATGAAAGCCTTTTGGAAAGATTGATAGAAAAGAACGGAGATACATCTCAGGATGATAATAATGTAAAGCAGAAGATATTGAGTAATTTTGTTGTCAAAAAAGGGTCTAAGCCGGACGGATGTCTTATAAAGGATGTTCATTGGCCCGATAATTGTCTTCTTGTGGCAATACAGCGGGGAGCAAGGGAACTTATCCCTAAAGGAAAGACAAAGCTGATTGCCGGGGATATCATAGTAACTATGACTGATGAGAGAGATATGGCCGCTGTACATGAGAAGATGGAGGAACTGTGCAGAGGATTTTGACAGAAAAGAACATCTGAAGCGGTCAATTCATACAATGAGAATAAGGTTCAGGTAATGAGACGATAATATACGATAAAGAATAATTGGCAGAACAGTGGAATTTCAAAGAAATGAGGTTTATTATGCAGTTGAGGAAGCTTTGTGAAAATGTTGAGTATACCATCGTACAGGGAGAGCTGGATGTCCGCGCGGAAGATATAATTTACGATTCCAGAAAGGTGGTCCCCGGTTCTGTATTTGTGTGTCTGGTAGGAGCAGTTACCGATGGTCACAAGTATATTGCTGATGCTGTGGAAAAGGGAGCGTCGGCAATAGTTGTAGAGAGGACTGAAGATTTAAAAGATGTACCGAAAGCCATAACGGTTATACAGGTAAAATCTTCCAGAAAAGCGCTGGCTTATATGGCGGCAGCATATTTTGACTATCCTGCCCGCAAGCTGACGACTATAGGGCTGACCGGAACGAAAGGCAAGACCACCATCACATATATCATTAAAGATGTAATAGAACAGGCGGGCAGAAAAGCCGGTCTCATAGGTACTATAGCTACTGTGATAGGCGATCAGATTATTCCTGCGAAAAATACTACACCTGAATCATATGAGATACACAAATCCATGGCTGAGATGGTAGAAGCAGGATGTCAGTATATGGTGATGGAAGTTTCCTCTCAGGGACTCAAACTTGACAGAACTGCAGGTATCATTTTTGATTATGGAGTATTTACCAATTTATCTCCTGATCATATAGGTCCGGCTGAGCATGAGGATTTTGAGGAATACCTCAGCTGCAAAAGCATGTTGTTCAGACAGTGCGATACCGGCATAATCAATATAGATGATAAGTATGCGGAACAGATATTGCAGAGGCATACATGTTCCGTAGTTACATTTTCAGCTGAAAAAGAGGCCGATCTTAAAGCTTATGATATAAAGTTTCTCAATGAGGATGGGCGTCTGGGAATGAGTTTTAAAACATCCGGATTGATGAATTGTCAGGCAAAAATACACATCCCGGGAAAATTTTCCGTATATAATGCGCTTACTACAATGGCTGTATGCAGTAAACTGGGGATTTCCGATGAATCTATTCTTGCAGGTCTTGAAGATGTTCAGGTTAAAGGGCGTGTTGAAATGATTCCTGTTTCAAAGGATTTCAGTGTTATCATAGATTATGCGCATAATGAGGTTAGTACCAGAAGCGTTTTAGAAACGCTGCTGCAGTATAAGCCAACAAGACTTATCGCAGTATATGGCTGCGGAGGGAACCGTTCCAAAGTGAGAAGATATGATATTGGTGAGGTAACCGGCCAGCTGGCTGATCTCAGTATTTTGACAAGCGACAATCCTCGCTTTGAAAAAGTATCTGACATAAACAATGATATTAAAGAAGGGCTTGCCAGAAGCAGCGGCAAATATATAGAGATTGAAGATCGCAAAGAGGCTATAGCCTATGCTATAACAAATGCCCAACCGGGGGATATGATTATAATGCTGGGGAAGGGTCACGAGGATTATGTAGAAATAGAAGGTGTGAAATACCATTTTTCAGAACATGAGGCGATACGTGAGATAGTCTCGGAGATAAGGACCGGAAAACGACAGATGAAAAATGCTGTGAGATTGATCTGAGTAAACCCTTTCAGACTATGTCTGCTTAATGATAAAAAGGCGAAACCGGAAATGTTTTATTAAACGGCACAGTTTTAAAACTATGCCGTTTATTTATTTTTTGCAGAGCATTTGTACAAGGCTTATTTATCCTATTGCTGATCCTTAATAAATTCTTAAAAAAGTGTAAGCAGTTAATTAATGGCACTGATATATGCCATATGTTATAATTCTATTTATAAGGAGGTATTTTGTAGTGATACAGCTAAAAAATGTTTCAAAATACTATTACAGTAAAGGCATGATCGCCAGCGGAATATCAAAAGTCAATCTTACCTTTGATATAGGAGAATTTGTGGTGATTACCGGCGAGTCCGGCAGTGGCAAAACAACTCTTCTCAATGTCATTTCAGGGCTGGATTCATATGAAGAAGGCGAAATGTATATAGACGGAAAAGAGACGAGTCATTATCTGGCTTCAGATTTTGAGGAGTACAGAAAAAAGTATATAGGCAACATATTTCAGCATTTCAATCTTGTAAACAGTTATACTGTATATCAGAATGTAGAGTTGATTCTTCTTGTAAACGGTTATTCCAGAGAAGAAATAAAGAAAAGAGTTCCCGATATAATAAGGCGTGTAGGTCTTGAACCATATACCAGGACAAAAGTATCAAAGCTTTCGGGCGGGCAGAAACAGAGAGTGGCTATAGCAAGAGCGCTGGCAAAGGATACGGACATAATAGTTGCTGATGAGCCCACAGGGAATCTGGACAGCGTTTCTGCTGAAGGTATCGTGGAGCTTCTAAGTGAGATCGCTCATGATAAGCTGGTAATCGTTGTGACTCATAATTATGATCAGTTTGCTCAATATGCCACAAGAAAGATAAAGATGCATGACGGTAATGTGGCAGAAGATCTTTATATAAACACAGATGCTCAGGCGGTATATTCAGATAGTGGGATCACGCAGATGGCATCAGAATCTGAACGTATTGATAAGGACATAACAGCAGGAAGTAAAGTAAGATTGGGAGTAAGGAATACCTTTAATATTTTTCCAAAGTTTATGCTTATGCTTGTCGTGTTTCTGTTTGTGGTTTTTTCTGTGACATCACAGTATACAACTTTTCGAAATCAGGAGGAAGAAGAGGATAAGCTGGGATATAACGAGTATTTTTACAATTACAGTGAAGACCGAGTAGTTCTGAAAAAAACAGATGGTTCAGCTTTTACAGAAGATGATTTCAGGGCTATAAGTAACGTTTCCAATGTAGAGTCCATATCAGCAAATGATATTCTTCTGGATGTGCCTCTTTACATAGAAGACAATGAGTTTTCTTATGAAGTTTACCCTAAGTCATTGGGTGAGTTCGATGAACCTCTGGTTGCAGGAGGGTTGCCTGAGGCAGATAATGAGGTGATATTCACTGCCGTAAAGGATGACTTTGATACGGGAATGTTGGAGAGGATTCTTGAAAAGAGTTTCAAGATAAATCTGGGCGAGGATAAAGAACTGAATGTGACGGTAGTAGGCTTTGCGTATAAGCCGCAGAGCAGCAATAGCTTTATGTATTCGGGAGATCTGTTTGCGTCGGACCAGCTTATGAGTACCATGCTGACAGAGACTTATAATTATAACAGTACTGTCAGGACTTCCATAAATGGCAAAGAACAGCAGTATCAGGAAGGCAATGCCTTTTACAGAATAGTACCGAACAGTCATGTGGAGTCAGGAAAAGCCATTGCTTCGGAGGAGATAAATAATTTTTATGATAAAGGCGATGCTAAAGGCAAGACGATAACCGTAACGGCAGAGAATATATTTTATACGCAGTCAGTGGATCTGAAAGTTTCCGATACTTATAACAAAAAAACTTTTGAAAAAAAGACGGGCGTGTCGGACTATGATTCCAATAACGGAACGATATATGTGAATCAAGCCGATTATGATACACTGTTTAATAAAGGGAATTTTCAAGCTTCCGTATATGTAAAGGACGTCAAGGAAATGGATCAGACACTGGAAGCTTTGAGTACGATGGGGTATGTAACTCTTCCTCTTAAGGACATACTGATAAACATGTTCAATGAACTTACATCTATAATCAGAGTTCCGATGACTGTGATCCTTATAGTAGCATTGTTCTTTATCGCTTACTTTGTGATAAGACTCATATTAAAATCAAGATCGGCATATTTCAGTATATTGAGGATGCTTGGGCTTGCCAAGAGAAATATAAGAAGGATTTTGGATGTGGAAATGCTGCTGATTGTGAATATAGCTTATGCTGTTTTTTTGGCATGTGTCATATCAGTAAATACAGGCCTGATAAATATTCAGTATATTACTAATCTTGTACAATATATGAGGATAACAGACTATATAGTTTTGTATGTTGTTTTATCTTTAATGGCATATCTCATATCAGGGAAATTTGCCAGAAGTCTTTTCAAGAAAACGGCTATGGGTACATATAGAGAGGAGGACTAATCATGGTAAGACTGGAGAATGTTAATAAATATTTTAATAAAAGCAAGAAGAATGAGATCCATGTTATAAACGAAACTTCTCTTCATATGGAAAGCAAAGGGCTGGTGGCTCTTCTGGGGCCAAGCGGATGCGGGAAAACAACGCTGCTTAATGTCATAGGGGGCCTGGATAAAGTCAATGGAGGACGTGTATTTGTAAATGGTCAGAAGATAACAGGAAGGACATCAGGCAGAGTAGACAAAATAAGGAATCTGAATATCGGATATATATTTCAGAATTATAATCTGGTAGACAATATGACTGTGTTTGATAATGTGGCTATAGCTCTTAGAATGGTAGGCGTTAAGGATCGGAAAGAAATAGAGGATAAAGTAAATTATGTTCTTGAAAAAGTGGGCATGTACAGATACAGAAACAGGTATGCGGATATGCTTTCAGGTGGAGAACGGCAGAGAGTAGGGATTGCCAGAGCTATAGTGAAAAATCCTGCGGTGGTCATAGCCGATGAGCCTACGGGAAATCTGGACAGTAAAAATACTCTTGAGGTAATGAATATAATAAAGTCAATATCAGAAGAGAAGCTGGTTATTTTAGTGACTCATGAAGAAGAGCTGGCTGATTTTTATGCATCCAGAATTATAAAACTTCTGGACGGCAAAGTGATGTCAGACGAGGTCAATCATAATTCGGAAGGTCTTGACTATAGGGTAGAAAACAAAATATATCTCAGAGATATAAAAGAGCATAAAAGATTAAACAACGGCAGATATGATATAGATTTTTATAATGACAGTGAAGGCGATATAAAGCTTGATATAGTAGTCAGAAACGGTAATATTTATATAAAGGCCAAGTCAGATAAAGACAGGATTGAAGTCGTAGATGATAATTCAAGCATAGAGTTTGTAGATGCTCATTATAGGAAGATGACAAGAGAGGAACAGACTGAGAGTAACTTTGATGTAAACAGGCTTGAAACCAAAGGAGTGCGTAAGTATCGTTCCATTTTAAATCCTTTTTCGATGCTGAAGAAAGGATTTAAAACGGTTATGGATTATAACATACTTAAAAAAATCCTTCTTGTGGGATTTCTGATTTCGTCAATGTTTATAACATATTCTATCAGTAATATATTTGGCGTTATGAATATAACCGATGACGAGTTTGTGACTGTGGATAAGTCCTATATAACATTGGTCAGCAAGAAGACGAGCGTAGAAACGTATCAGAAGTATGAAAACGATGATAACTTAAAATATATAATGCCGGGAGATTCAAAGGTTACTCTTTCTATGCCCTTTGATGATTATTTTCAGACCAAGTATTCATCGGCTCAGCTCAGCGGATCTCTGTCTGACAGCGGAAAGCTTACAGCAGGGGATATTATATACGGAAGACTTCCTGAAAACAGCAGTGAGATAGTAGTTGATAAACTAGTGCTGGATAAGGTAATAGAAGACCAGATGACTAAGTCTGCAGGTTACGGAACTGTGAAAAGCTTTGTAGGCGGAGTGGTGCCGGTAACTAATATGTCAGATTTCACCATAGTAGGAGTTTCAGATTTGAAAAGCCCATGCATATATGCAAGCCGGGATATGTTTGTAAATATTCTGGCAAACGCTCAGTCGGAAGAAGATGCGGGTATGGAAGGAGATGCTGCCGAAGCTTCTTCAGGAATGATAGATTATACTTTGAAGACCTCAGATGTGAGCCTTACTAAGGGCCGGTGGCCTGTCAATGATTATGAAGTTGTTGTAAATGAAAAAAATAAGGATAATATGCCTTTGAACAAAGAGATATCCCAGAAAGTTAATGATAAAAAACTCAAGGCAGTAGGATATTATAAGGATAAAAACGACAGTGATTTTATGCTTGTAAATAATAATACTGTGAAGTATGATTTAATAAGGAGCAAGTCAAACGTGACTATGTGTCCTGTAGATAAGGCTGCTGCTATGAAGCAGTTCAGGGAAGATAAAGTCAATGTGAAAGATACTTATGCTGAAAGCGAGACACAGTACAGGAAACAGATGTGGTCGTCTATATTTTCGACTCTTGTTATGTCAGGTGTGATACTGATAATATCCTTTATTGAGATATACCTTATAATAAGAGCATCATTCCTTTCAAGAGTAAAAGAAGTCGGTGTATACAGGGCTATAGGCGTGAAAAAATCGGATATATATAAGATGTTTATAGGTGAAATATTTGCCATAACAACGATAGCAAGTCTTCCGGGGTTTGCGTTGATGTCTTATTGCTTGTATAAGCTTTCTCATATGGCATATTTCAGTGATCTGTTTCTGGTAACTCCGTGGACAATGGGCATATGTCTGATTATTATATATGGACTCAATTTTCTGTTCGGACTCTTGCCTGTATTTAGGACTATCAGGAAAACACCGGCGGCCATACTCAGTAGGACAGATGTCAATTAAGATATGAGAAAAGAAAAGGAGGGCTTTATGTTTAGGGCTATGAGACTGAAAGATCAGCAGCTGGATGAAGATAGGGTGAGTGAGATACTGAATACCTGTACCAATGGTGTTCTGTCTGTAAAGGGTGATAACGGTTATCCTTACGGGGTGCCTTTAAGTTATGCTTATGCCGATGGAAAAATATATTTTCATTGCTCCAAAGAAGGATACAAGGTGGAGTTGCTTAAGGCTGATCCTAAAGTAAGTTTTACTGTGATATCCCAGGATAATATTATTCCGGAGGCTTATAATACTCTTTATGTCAGTGTGATTGCTTTTGGAACAGTAAGGCTAATAGATGATCCTGAAGAAATGAGGAAAACACATATCCATATAGTGAAGAAATATTCCAAGGGATATGAAAAGGGAGGTATGGAATATCTGGATGCGGCTATGGACAAAATTTATATGGCCGAGATAACCATAGATCATATTACAGGAAAGGCGGGCTGCTGATATAAACAGTATGCCGGGATTGATTTAATAAATAAAGGCGGCTGCTGAAAAGGATCAGTATAGCCGCCTTTAAAATTTTTTTATTTTCCGGATATCATATCTATGCCTTCAAGAAGTGTCTCTTCGCTGAGGGCTCCTTTTACATATCCTGCAATATTTCCGTCAGCATCTATAAAGTAGGTGACCGGTATAGAGTATGTTTCGTATGACATGGCACCTTCGCCGTTTGTATCATAATAGACAGGAAAAGAATATTCTTGAGATTTGATATACTCTGATGCGCTTTCTTTGGTTTCACGTCCTCCCGTCAGATTGACCATCATGAAATTGATATCATTTTTATACCGATCGTATATTTTGTCAAAAATCGGCATTTCGCTCTGACATGGTCCGCACCAACTGGCCCAGAAATTAAGGATTACAGGCTTTCCTTTCATATCTGAGAGATTTACTTCGCGGTTACTTTCATCTGTGACTGTGATATCCGCTGCGGAAGAAGTACTTTCTCCTATGGAATCATAGGATACTTTTGCGGACAGATAATTATAAAGAACTGCAGCTCCTATAATAATGACTGCAAAGGTAAGTAATGTTATGACAAGTGTTTTTTTATTTTTCATGTTATATCTCCTAACCCAAGAATGTAATAAGCCTTCCGATCATGCCGAAGGCCATCATCAGTCCGATGAATATGAGAAGCCCTCCGCAGATACTGTTTATGACAGCATAGTGTTTTTTTATGAAATCAAATGTGGATTTAAGTTTATCTATAAGGACGGCGCTCAAAACAAAAGGGATACCTAATCCTGCAGAATAGGCTGTCAGCATTATCATTGCTTGGACAGTATGGCCTTGCTGTGAAGCCATCATCAGCGCCGAACCGAGAAAAGCGCCTACACATGGAGTCCATCCTACGGAAAATATCATACCGAAAAGACCGGAAGAAAAAAATCCCAGATTACTTACATTTGCCATAGATGACGGACCATTGAATATATTTAATTTGAAAACACCCAGAAAGTTTAGCCCGAAAAAAATCACGATAATTCCCGATATTATATTGACAGCTGTTGCATATTCTTTGAAAAAGCTGCCTACTGTTCCCGCAAGAGCTCCCATAGCTATAAAAACAATTGTAAAACCCAGCACGAAGCCAAAAGCATTTTTTAGTGTAGCATGGGTATTTCTTTTTCCGCCGCCGGCGAAATAAGTTATGTATATAGGAAGCATGGGAAGCAGACAAGGTGAGATAAATGTTATTATTCCTTCCAGAAAGGAAATGATATACTGCATTTGATATTCTCCTCATATAATTATTTCTGCGAATCAGTATAGTACAAAAATGTATATGTTCAGTGATATTACTCTGATATATTTTGTGAGACATAATTGCTATACGCTTTAGGCTGTGATATGATTTTTTTACGGAGGTATGATTGTGATGAATTTTTCTGAATATTTTCCTGTTTTCAGTAAGCTGACGAAACAGGAACAGTTGGCACTGACTGACAGTGTCACTTTGCGTAAGATGAAGAAAGGAACTGTGATACATGGCGGTGATGAAGAATGCCTCGGCCTTCTTGTAATCCGTTCAGGTCAGCTCCGAAGTTTTATCTTTTCAGAGGAGGGAAGGGAAATCACAGTATACCGTTTATTTGATCATGATATATGTTTGTTCACAGCTTCATGTGTGATGAAAAGCATTCAGTTTGATGTAACAGTGTCAGCTGAAAAGGATACGGATGCGTGGATAGTGCCAATAGGAGTATATCAAAGGCTTATGGAAAATTCTGCTGTTATAGCTAATTATACCAATGAAATAATGGCTTCTCGGTTCACCGATGTAATGTGGCTGGTAGAGCAGATAATGTGGAAAAGCTTTGATAAACGTCTTGCAGATTTTTTGGCTGAAGAGTGTATCATTGAGGAAACTGATATTCTCAGGATAACTCATGAGCAGATAGCATCACATCTTGGAACTGCCAGAGAAGTAGTGACCCGAATGCTCAGATATTTTCAGAGTGAAGGTATAGTGAAGCTCATGCGGGGAAGCATCCGGATCATTGATATGGAGAAGCTTTCTGACATGAGTCGATGATTTTACATATCGCAGCCAGGTACCGATTTATGATTTTTAGCTTTACATATTAATTGAGTCATAGTCCCCATCGGGCAGTATACGCACCATGATCGTGGTTTGAATAATATCATGGTAAGCATTCCCAGTACAGTGGAGGTAAGCATTACACTGTAGAAACCGAAAGCAAACTGAGCTACCCCCTGATGGAATAATGTACCGTGATAGGCCCAGTGCCATGGAAGCTTGAATGTCCATATCAGTGTAACAACCTGATTCAGATCCTGTCCGCCGGAAAATACCAGATAAGTGGACCAAAGCATGATGAAGAACATTGCAAAGAAAAATATGAGAAATCCATAACGGA
>OLOZ01000463.1_pt1 | contig 37449 bp, 41 predicted proteins | sample 1673021 | NCBI WGS metagenome assembly OLOZ01 (sample SAMEA3136747, study PRJEB25190) | human gut metagenome | biome: human gut; feature: human-associated habitat; material: faeces | place: Austria | collected 2013 | reverse complement strand
TTGATTTCATCCATTGCGGTACGTCTTTTTTTCTTGAAAGTCCGAAGTTGCCTCCTATTAGTTGAAAAAGCTGTCCTCTGCCGCAGTAACGCTGGCAATACGACTTCCTGCCCCAAAAAACAGCTATTATAAGGGGAATAAAGAAACAGAGAAGACCAATCCATGCAAACAGGATATTGAAAAATCCAAGTATGAGATAAAGCGAGGAAAAAATCCACAGGTAATCATACCAATGCTTCTTTTGAGTCATATCGATACCTCCTTTATCTGAATGATGCTGGCCGGACATGCTTTGGCGCATTTACCGCATCCCACACATTTTTCAACATCAATAAGAGCGTACATTCCTTTGTAAAGGGAAACTGCCGAAACCGGGCATGTTTTAGTACAGCATCCACAGGCTACGCACAGAGTTCTGTCGATTAGTGCGCAGCGTTTTTGTTTTTTATGGTTCATAGAAACCTCCTGCAACAATATTTTTATTATCATAGCAGCAAAGGGGAGGTACGACAGTGACAAAATCACAATACGAGGTTTTATTGTATATGGGTCAGAATATCAGATCAAAACCATAGCATCCCTTATCAAAACCGTATTTTTCATAAAATTTGTGAGCTTCTTTTCTGGGGAGGCCGGAATCAAGGATGATTCCTCTGCAGCCAAGTTCTTTTGCTCTGCGTTTTACTTCATCCATCAGTGCGATGCCATAGCCTTCTCCCCGGACGCTTTCGTCTGTAATTATTCCTGACAGGTAACATGTCAGACCGGACAGCCAGAATGTATTGAAGCAGGTGCAGTGACAAAATCCTTTATAATTCCCTTCTTCCATTACAAAGAAAGCAAAGCTGTTTTTATCGCCAAGTATATTTTGATAGACTTTCTTTGTCTCTGTCCTGTCATAAATGTTATAAGTCCACAGTTTTTCGATGAAGCTGAAGGCTTTGTCAAAATCTTCGATAGCTGCATTTTTAAAATACATTTTGATCACCTCTTTGCAATATTTACAGAAACAGTTCCGTTTTAGAAGCTTTTGTATAGTTAGCTTCAAGCATTTTTACATGTGAAATAAATGCCGGATCGTCAAAATATTTGGCTTTTTGAGGACATTTTTTTACACAGGCATGGCATTTTATACAGATGCCGGAGATATTTGAAGGGTTTTGCTCAGAGATAGAGCCCATAGGACACGATTTTATGCATATTCCGCATTTTATGCAAAGGGTTTCCTTTGTCTTTGGTTTGGCTTTGAGAAAAACTGCGGGTTTGCCGTCTATGCCCAGAGGTTTGTAGTAGGGACCGACAGGATCGTCTCCACGTACGGCGATAGGAGCTGATAGCTGAGACGGTTCCATGTTTTTAATTTTGCCGACTATATCGGAAGCGAAATCTTCCAATAGTCGGATGTCTTTTGCGTCGGGTCTTCCAGGAGCCAATGCATCTGAAAATACATGTTCTGTCACAGCCCCGGCTCCGGCAACAGTTCGGAAACCATTATTTTCAAGTTCATTTCTCAGTTCAATCAATGCGTTGTCAAAATTTCTGTTTCCGAAACAGACTACAGGGACTGCCGGAGCTCCGTCTGATTTATATAATTGCTGTATAAAAGGGAGAAATTTATTGGGTACCCTTCCGGCATAAACGGGTACGCCAAATATCACCAGTTCATCTGCAGGTACTTTTCTGATTCCGGATCGTGAATCGGGAAGTGTGAAATCATCCTCTTTTACGGGCACATCAAGCAGTTTGGCTGTTTTTTCCGCAATGGTGCGAACTACAGTTTTGACATTGCCTGTAGGGCTTATATATATTGCTCTTATTTTCGATATCTTCATGATAATAGATGCTCCTTCCAATCGTTGGCGTGTATGCTTTTCGGGAATTATAATGAAATACCCTCTGAAACCCATAAGGTCTCAAAGGGCCGGGAATCAGTACTCCTCCGAAGAAGTCGTACCCTTTATATTATTATAATGTTAGACTATATAAATGTAAATAATCAATGAAAGGTATTTCAGACAGCATTTAGTTGTTGTGGGAATCATCCCCAAGCAGCCAGTATATGAGCGCGACACCATCTTTGAGTCCTTCTTTGTAGACTGCTTCTATTGCAGTCTGTATGGACTCTTTTTGAGAATCGTCGTTTGATGAGGATATAAGTTGCTTAATAAGAGTTTTAGTTTTGTCAGACCAGGTATTATTCGCGACATGAAGAAAATCAGGTTTATTCATATGATCACTCCTTTCTGGCACTTTTAAAAATGTGTTAAACATAAAATTATGTTATATAATTATAACATATAATTTAACAACTATTCACAATATAATTCATGTGAGGTGAATATGTTGTGGCAAAGATTAAAATCCCAAAGAAAAAATTAAAAGGTGAAGACGGGCATAAGACATTTTCCATCAGAGTACCTGATGACTTATATGAGGAATTGAATACATTTGCGAGTAAAACAGAGTTGTCCAGAAACGAGATAATAACGATACTCCTGAAGGAAGCTCTTAATATCGCAGAGATTGATGATCATAGTGTGAAATGACATGATATTTTAAATGAAAAGAATAAACCTTGAAACATTGCGGTTTCAAGGTTTTTGGTACTCCCTAGGGGAGTCGAACCCCTGATTCCGCCGTGAGAGGGCGACGTCTTGACCACTTGACCAAGAGAGCTTATCTTTTACAGATAAAAGTATATCACATTTATTTCTGCTGTTCAAGTGCAGAGCTGAAAAGTAAAGAAAATTAATGTAATTATTTGAAAAAATACCCTCTGATTTCATATGAAGCAGGGGGTATTGGCAATGCATTGCTAAAGCTTTTCAAAATCAGCAGCGCCGTGTTTGCAGATGGGACATATGAAATCAGGCGGCAGATTTTCATTCTCATAAATATAGCCGCATATTCTGCATACCCATCCCTTTGATTTTTTCTGAGGGGCTTCTTTTATATGTTTTTGATAGTAGTCATAGGTCACAGAATTATCATTGGAGAGGTTTTCTCCGTCCGTCACATTTGCAAGAAAAAGAGTATGAGTTCCAAGATCTACGGAAGAGATAACATCGCCGGAAAGGAAACCGTTTGTTCCTTTCTTGATATAAGGCACACCGTTTTTTCCTGTATCGGCAGGATAGCCGTCAAATTTATCTACATTTTTTCCACTCTGAAAGCCGAAGTGTTTGAATATATCGAAGGTGGCTTTTTCACTTAAAATAGAAATATTAAACTTTTTTGTTGTCATTATCATATCATGAGTGAGGTTGGTTTTGTTGATGGCGATAGTCACTTTGTTAGGTGTGGCAGTTACTTGTTGGAGCGTGTTGATGATACATCCATTAGCCTTTTCATCGTCTCTGGCAGTTAGGACATATAGTCCGTAACTGATTTTAAACATTACGCTGTTGTCCATATCGTTCCTTTCTTATTTTCCCTATGAGGATTTGTTTATTTCATCAAGGCTCAATATACTCTCTTTTAGTGCTTTTTCATTATTTGTGTATGCTTTGTCTATTGCCATAATGAAATATGTATAATAGCATTTTTCGCTTTCCATGAAGAGTACAGTCCCGCGGGCGTCTGATGATAGTTTGAAATCATATGAAAGAGTTTCTGTTATAAAATCCGGGACACTTGCCGTGCTTTCGCTGAGTTCGGAATTTTCAAGGATATTTCCGAGCGTATTCATAAGAGAGTAATCTTTATACCCGTTAAGGTCTGGAGCGACTAAGTGGATCTGGGATTTTGATATACATTGTATGCGTAAATTTACAGTATCTTCATTATCAGATATGTCAAGGATACTTGACGGTGATTTTTCATTTATTACCCATGATTCGTCATTTGATGCGGGAAGCTCGATGGAAAATGATTTATCTGCATTGGAATAGCTTTTCAGATCTCCTTTTATGGAAGTATTCCCGCATGAGGAAAATATAAAGCATAAAACTATTGATAAAATCAAAGGTAATAATTTTTTCATTATGAAATCTCCTTAATATATTTGTTAAAACTGTATGAATTTAGTATATCACAAACACTGTAAAAGTACACAAAAACTTGGAATCAAAGCATATCCAGGACTTATGCCCGGGGGAGAGGATTACCATCTGATTAAAATTGATTATATGATATATATAAGCCGCATATTATTGATATAGACAGAAGTAAGGAGAATATTTATGGATTTTGGTCATTTAACGGAAGAAACGAAAAAATATGTGAGAGCTATAATAGAGTGTATAGATGACGGTGTTTGGATAACTGACGGAAAAGGATATGTGATGGAAACCAATACTCAGGCTCTGGGATGCCAGAGGCGTGAGGATATTATAGGCAAGAACATGAAAGAACTGGTAGATCAAGGGATATATGATGCTTCTGTTACATTGGAAGTAATAAGAGAAAAGCAAAAAATAACAAGGATACAGCGGGATGAAACCGAAGTATTGGTGACTGGTATACCACACATGGAAAACGGTGAGATAGAGATGGTCGTGTGTTGTGAAAGGGAACTGAAAGAATTGGATATAATGAAAGAACAGCTTCGCTTAAATAAGGAAAAGATGGATCTTTATGAAAGTGAGTTGGAATATTTGAGATCTGTATTGTCTAAGGAGGTTGATCTTGTATTGGAATCCAGGGCTATGCAGAATGTGGTCGAGCTGGCGGTAACGGCTGCCAGGTTTGGGTCTCGTGTTTTGATAGAAGGGGAGACAGGTGTGGGAAAGGAGATCGTTGCGAGGATAATATACAGAAATGGAAGCCGAAGCAAGGGCCCTTTCATAGCTGTTAATTGTGGAGCCATACCGGAAAATTTGTTGGAATCAGAATTATTCGGATACGAAAAAGGAGCTTTCACGGGAGCCAGTGAGAAAGGGAAAAAAGGGTATTTTGAGCTGGCTAACAAGGGCGTTTTGTTTCTCGATGAAATAGGTGACGTATCTCTTAATTTTCAGTCAAAGCTTCTGAGGGTACTTCAGGAAAGCGAGATAATGAGAGTGGGAGGAAAACAGGCTATACCTGTAGATGTACAGGTGATAGCAGCCAGTAATAGGAATTTGAGAGAAAGAGTTGCAGAGGGGGATTTCAGAGATGATTTGTTTTACAGGCTGAATACTTTTCCTATAAGCGTGCCGCCTTTAAGGAAGAGGCAGAGAGATATCGTTCCTTTGGTATATTTGTTCGCAGAAAACTTTAACAGTAAATATGGCACAAAAAAAGAGTTTTCTCTGAGCAGTTTAAATATTCTTCAGAAATACAGATGGCCGGGAAATGTAAGAGAACTGGAGAATCTTATAGAAAGGCTGATATTGACAGTAAGAGAAGATATCATAACAGAAAATCATGTAAGACATATGTTGTTTGGTGAAAAAGAAAATCCTGAAAGAAAGGATGAGAATAAGACTCTTAAAGAGGCCATAGAACAGACTGAAAAAGAGTTGATAGAAAAATATATGGAACAGTATGATAATCCATCGGACATGGAAAAGGCGCTTGGAATATCAAGGGCTACGTTAAACAGAAAAATAATGAAATATGGATTGCGTTAATTTATAAGGAGCAGGATCTGATCAGGAATGATCAGATCCTGCTCCTTTTTGTGCAGTCATACGTATTTTCAAATCCGAAAATAGTTCAGAAAAAAAATAAAAATCAGAAAATTCAACACTTTCAAGAAGTGAGTAAAATTTTTTTAGTGGTATGGCACGGGATTTGCTCTAATAAGTATGTGTAATGATTCAACACCGATTTATTAAAGGAAAGGAGAATGGCATGAGTAAACAACAGCAAAGCAATTTAGCCGAACATAATATCACATTGCGTACGGCGGTTATGATCATGTATTGTCTCGTAGCGGCCGGGTGCTTCGGCATAGATGAAATGATACCGGACGGAGGGCCGGGTATCACCATCATAATCCTGTGTATACTGCCCTTTGTGTGGGCGGCGCCTCAGGCTCTGTGTTCGGCAGAACTCGGCTCGGCTATTACAGACGCAGGAGGTTTTTATAAATGGATTCAGAGAGGCCTCGGAGAATTCTGGGGATTTCAAGGAGGATGGTGCAGAACATTATCATGTTACATAGATAATACTGTATATGTAGTCTTGGCAGGATCTTATGCTAAAATGCTGATCCCGGGGATGACTGAGACCGCACAGTTTATATTTATGGTATCCATCGTTCTTGTATTTACAATCATTAATTTATTAGGAATCGAAGAAATCGGAAAAGTAAGCACTATTTTCTCCGTATTTATTTTCTTAGTATTTCTGGCTATAACTGTTATCGGTTTCATGAATTGGAATCAGAATCCTATGGACCCTCTATACAATAGCGCCGATTACACTTTCTTAGGGTCGATAGGAGCAACTCTTGCGACAGGAATGTGGATGTATTCCGGATATACGTCGATGTCTACTTTGGCTACCGAATGTAAGGATAAATCTGTTATCCCCAGAGGGCTTCTTATAATAATGCCTCTCGTAGCGCTTACTTATATTCTTCCTACTATAGCGAGTCTGGCTTCTGTAGGGAACTGGCAGGATTGGAGTCCTGACGGCGGTATATCTTTTGGTCATGTACTGGCGCTTGTAGGTTCATGGGGAATACCGGTATTCACTATTACAGCGATCTGCGCTGAATTGTCCATGTTCAATACTCAGATGATTTCCATATCCAGAGGATTTTATGGTATGGCTGTAGATAATCTTGCGCCTAAAAGTCTGACGAAAGTAAGCAAAAAAAGGCGAGTACCTTATATAAGTGTATTATCTATCACATTAGTTTCCGTACTCTTGTGTAATTTCAATTTTGATGTCTTGGTGACTATGGATGTGATGCTTCTCATGGTTGATTATGTATTGGTATTCTTATCAACAGCAGTATTGAGACGGAGAGAACCTGATATGCCAAGACCATTCAGAATTCCAGGCGGAGATAAATTCGTCAATCTTCTTATAGCCCCGGGATTGATTATAGCTGTGGCTGCTTTATTCTTAAACGGCGCAGATTATTATCTGGGAGGTATGATCGCATTTATTTCATCACCGATAATGTATATCATATGGAAACGAATGTATGGCGGTCTATATGTCAATGATCCGGAGAAATATCCTATAAATCCGAGGACGAAATTGGCGGTTGGAGATTTTCACAGGATAACTATTGTATTCGGTATCATTGCAGTTATAGGGCTTATAGGATCTCTTTGGTGGTTTGACTGGTATGAAGTCGGATGGGAATCTTATTATGAAGAAGCTTATTGCGGACTTAAATTTATGGGAAGTGACGGGGCGGCCATCAAGGAATGGATAAATAACGCGATGTTGGTGATATCTGTGTTGTATGCAGTGATAGCTGTAGTTTTTAAAGTTGCAGGAAATAAGATAGACAGAAAAAATGCTTAAGAGGAGGTTCTGATTATGTCAAAGATAAAAGAAGAGAAAAGAAACATGCTAAGTAAGGTTGAAAAGGGGTTAGGCGTAAAAGCTCTGAAGTTCAGGCTTTCCTTCGGGGCTGAGGATATGCACTATCCGGCAGAAATGATATCCGGATGCAAACTGATAGAAAAGTGTATAGATTGCTGTACTGAAATATGCAATATCAGAGACAACGGAGACGGAGGTCTGATAGTTCATATAGAGTCAGATATTGTAAGGCCTGTACATGTGCTGGATGCCGTGGAGATAGTCTGCTGGTCTGTTGAGGATGGAAAAAGATCAAGGCTTTATGGATATGAAATGTATAAGACTTCGGAATACAATCAGCAGACAGATCGCTCTGATGTACTTGATGAACCGGCGCTGACAGTAAAGGGAACGGTGGTATTTGTGGTGGATGATCCTCAGTAGAGGATCATACGCCGAGACGAAGGGAGGAAGATGATGACTAAAATTTTGGATGGAATAAAAATCATAGATTTTACCCAGGGACATACGGGCAGCTATGGAACGATGCTTCTTGCAGATTTTGGGGCCGAGGTTATAAAAATAGAAGATCATACAAAAGGTGGAGATGTTTTAAGGGGAAGTTTTCCGAAAAATGAAAGAGGCAGCGCCTATCATTCATATATGAACAGAGGAAAGAAGAGCGTATGCGTGGATAAAACATTAAAGGAGGGGCAGACCTTTATCATGAAGCTTATAGAAAAAGCAGATGTTGTATGCGATTCTTTTGCCGCAGGAGAGCTGGAAAAATATAATATAGGTTATGAGGCAGCCAGAAAAGTGAATCCGGAAATAATATATGCTTCGCATACGGGTTTCGGAAAGACGGGATCTTTAAGCAGCAGTGCCGGATGTGATCTTACTTCAGAGGCTTTGTGTGGACTTATGCAGGTGACAGGATTTCCTGACGGAGGTCCTACTGCACATGGATCCAGAATAGCCGATCAATTCGGAGGTCATTTTTTTGCGGCATCTATTGTCATGGCTCTCATGGTAAAAAATGAAACAGGAAAAGGTCAGCAGATAGATGTAGCGTCGGCAGACTGTATGCTCACAGCTCTTGAGGACTGTCTTGCCGAAGCATTCATGAAAGGGGTAACCTTCCATAGAGAGGGAAACGGATCGCGATCCATTGCGCCTTACGATACTTTTGAGGTAAAAGACGGGATATTTTCAACAGCAGTCTCTACAAACTCACAGTGGGAGAAATTCTGTAAAGCCATGAAAATGGAGGAATTCATAGATGATCCCAGATATAACAGTAATGAGGCCAGGGGAGAGAATTATTATACTGAAAATGGCAGGGTAGGTTTAAGAGATATTATAGCAGATAAATTTAAGGATATGACAAGACAGGAAATAATAAACCTGCTGGCGCCGTGGAACATTCCCAGCGGTCCGGGACTTACTGTTCAAGATGCTTTCGAAGACGAGCATCTTAACAGCAGGAATATGGTGCTTGATGTAGAAGATAAAACTATAGGACGTATAAGGATGCCGGGGATACCGATAAAAATATCGGGAGTAGATGACAGGGCAGTAAAATCAGCCCCTAAACTGGGAGAAGATACCGCAAAGATTGCAGAAGAGTTTGGTTATGATAAAAATAAATTGAAAGAAATGTCTGAAAAAGGTGTTGTAATGTGTGAAAGGAGTGATTTATAATGAAGCCATTGGAAGGTATAACTGTACTTGATTTCACACAGGCTTTCAGTGGCCCGTACTGTGCCATGAATCTGGGAGATTACGGAGCGAGAGTCATTAAGGTGGAAAGAGTAGAAGACGGTGATCAGTCCAGAGAATGGGGACCGTACGCAGATAACGGAAACAGTGGATATTTTGCCTTATATAATCGGAATAAGGAGAGCATAGCAATAGATTTGAGCCATTCTGAAGGTAAGGCAATTATAAGAAAGCTGTATGCTGAATCAGATGTAGTTTTGGAAAATTTTAAATACGGTACTATGGATAAATTGGGATTGGGATATGAAACCGCAAAAGAGATAAATCCTGAGATAATTTTTGCTTCTATAACAGGTTTTGGACAGACTGGTCCTTTGAAGAAAAACACTGCTTATGACAATGTGATTGAATGTATGTGTGGGTATATGGAGATAACAGGATATCCGGATGGTCCTCCTCTGAGGTCGGGGGCATCGGTGGGAGATAGTTATACCGGGATAACAATGTTTTTGGCCATTGTACTGGCATGTTATGATAAGAAGCTTACAGGCAGAGGCAGGCGTTTGGATGTGGCTATGCTGGATACTATGTTTGCAGCCGTGGAAGAAGCTATACTGGCTTACAGCCTTACAGATAGCCCTGTCAGCAGAAGCGGCAATGCTAAGCCGAGGGAAATCGTTCCCTACGATACATATGAATGTGCTGACGGAATCATAGCGGTGGGAATAAATGATGAAGATATGTGGCCGGATTTTTGTAAGGCCATAGGCATGCCGGAGCTGACAGATGATCCATTGTATGCCGATAATGATATGAGATGCAGGAATTTTGAAAGTTTTACTGCCATGATGAAAAATGTAATGAAAAAAGAAAGCAAAGAATACTTCATGGAGAGATTTTCAAGCTATAATATTCCGGCTTCACCTTTGCTGCTGCCACTGGAGACTTTAGCGAATCAACAATTCATACATAGAAATATGGTGCTTGATATAGAGGATTCCAATGTGGGAAAGTATAAAGCCTTTGGAATCCCGATAAAATTCAGCAGGACACCGGGAGAAGTAAAAAAATCTTCTCCTTTACTGGGTGAAAATACGATTGAAATCATGAAATCTGTAGGCTATACAGATCAGATGGTAGCAAAGCTGATAGAAGAAGAGATCGTAGGCGCGGCGGAAAGCAGGTGTATGGAAAAATAAACAGGAAGTGATGATGGAGGATCATGGAAAAATTAAGTCTGAAAACTAAAATCTTATATGGACTGGCAGGAGTGGGAGATTCGGCCCTCTTTAATATAATGGGTACTTTTGCCTTGTTCTTTCTGACAACTGTAGCCGGCGTGAATCCTGCTGTGGCGGGAACTATAACAGCCATAGGATCAGTTTGGGATACTGTATGCGGCGCAGTTGCAGCATATGTATCAGATAATGCCGAAACCAGATTTGGGAAACGGAAGCCATTTCTTCTTGCGGCTTCTGTTCCCCTTATGGTATTTACGTCTATGTTTTTCTTTGATCTGGATGTAGGTCAGGATGCCATGGCTCTGTATTATGGAGTGATACTGATGCTTTTCTGGACATCATTTTCTACCTTTTTTGTTCCCTATCTGGCATGGGGTGCAGAGCTTACCAGTAATTATGATGAGAGGACAGTTCTCAGAGGATATGTGTCATTTTTTAATGCCATAGGTACAGCTATAGGCCTTGTGTTCCCTAATATATTAGTGCAGATTATTATAGATGCGGGCTATTCACTGGAGACCGGATGGCAAGTGACCGGAATGCTGTGCGGAGTGATTTCAGGGGGAACCATATTGATCAGTGCTGCAGGTATAAAGGATAAATTCAGATCTATAGAATCATATATACCTGAAAAGAAAACTTCGGGAAAACCTTTCAGAACTTTTGTCTCGTCTCTTGTGAGTATGGTGGGTAATTATATTCAGCTTCTGAAACTGAGGACGGTGAGATACATACTTGGAGCCAGTGTGTGTTATCTCATAGGATATACGATATTCTGTTCTGACAGAATGTACTTTTTTACATATAATATGGGGCTGTCTAGGAGTGTAATAACTCTTATTATGATGTTGATGACCTTCATGAATGTAATATTCATCCCCATTATATCTTTCGTGAACAGGTGGATTGACAAAAGAACTACGTATATAGTAGGAATGTTAATAAGCGCGTCGGGTCTGTTGGCCTTTGGAATTTTCGGAATTACATCTCTTGCATGGGTATGTGTACTCTCGGTTATATATTCTATCGGAGGCAGTGTTTATTGGCAGCTCATACCTGCAATGATATATGATGTATGCGAAGTGGATCAGCTGATAAATAACAGAGAACGGTCAGGGATGGTCATTTCACTTCAGTCTCTGTCGGAGGCCCTATCAGGTGCCGTCGCTATGCAGCTTATGGGTATGATACTCAGTTTTTCAGGGTTTAATGGTGAACTCAGCCTTCAGAGTGAATCGGCTCTTTTAGGTACAGGACTTTCGTTTACTGTTATTCCGTCCGCATTTATGTTTTTGTCGGTAGTCTGCATATTTATATATCCCGTTACGAAAAAAGTATATCAGGAAGTCCTTGAGGCTTTGGAAAATCGTGAAGCAGGAGAAGAGGTTGATATGAGCAGGTTCAGAAAACTTAAATAAGATGACTTGTGGTATAACTGGGAGAAATATAATCATTTATATGTATAAAATAAAAAAGTCAATGATTTTTCATTGACTTTTTTATTTAGTGAGTTTGCTTAGTTGTTATACCATCCGGGCATTCCGGGATCTAAGCAGTCATTGATTTGTTTTATTTCCTGATATTCTTCCAGACCATGGACTCCAAGGTCTCTTCCTATGCCGGACATCTTGTATCCTCCCCATGGACCCTCGACAAAGCATGGATTGTAACAATTTATCCAGGTGATCCCGGCGCGGAGCTCTTTTATTATTCTTATAGCTCTCATATGGTCATTGGTGAATACTGCCCCGGCAAGGCCGTATTCAGTATCATTTGCTAATGCCACAGCTTCTTCTTCGGTTTCAAATGTCTGAATCACAACTACAGGCCCGAAGATTTCTTCTTTGACAATAGTCATATCAGGAGTACAATAGTCAAAAATAGTAGGCTTTATAAAAAAGCCATCAGCACATTCTCCTTCGGTGTATCTTTCTCCTCCGCATCTGCATACAGCGCCTTCCTTTTTCCCTATTTCTATATATTTTAATATCTGAGTCATCTGATCTTCTGATACAATGGCGCCCATATCCGGGTTCTTCATAGGATTTCCTATTGTCATGCAGTTTGCTCTTTCTGCAAGTCTTGCGACGAATTCATCGTGTATGGAATTATGGATGATTATACGGGAACCAGCTGAGCAAACTTCTCCTTGGTTCATGAATATACCTATCATAGACCATTCTACGGCACGTTCTATATCTATGTCGGGAAAGAGAATGCTCGGAGATTTTCCTCCGAGTTCAAGGCCTATTTTCTTCACATTTGCAGCAGCTGCCTGCATTATACTTTGTCCTACAGGAGTGCTTCCCGTAAATGTTATGCAGTCTACATCCTTGCTTTCTGCAAGTTTGCCTCCTATCATACCGCCTGGACCCAGAACAAGATTGGCGCATCCTGCAGGAAGGCCTGCCTCATGGAATATTTCAAATAGTTTTACTACGCTGGCAGGAGTTATAGTAGCAGGTTTTAGTATTATACTGTTTCCGGCAGCAAGGGCAGGAGCCAGTTTCCATACTGCTATCATGAGAGGATAATTCCAAGGAGTTATGAGGGCGCAGACTCCCACTGGCTCATGTACAGTATATGAATGCATTTGACCGAAACCATCGTTTACTTCATATGAGCCTCCTGACGGTTTTGTTATCAGCCCTGCATAATATTTAAAAACATGAATGGCGTCTTCCACATCCGCTTCAGACTCACGGAGAGGTTTTCCCTGATTCTCCGTTTCTATCATGCTGAGTTCATCTTTAGCAAGGGTCATCAGATCGGCAATTTTAAAAAGTACGTTTGCTCTGTCCTGCGCAGACATCCTTCGCCACTTTCCTGATATATAGAAGGAATTTTTTGCTGAATCAATGGCTGAATTGATGTCTTCCTCGCCGCTTACTGTTGCTTTTCCAATGATTTTGCCGTTGGCAGGATTGATTATATCTGTGGTTTTTCCTGAGCAGGCATCTTGCCAGTGTCCGTTGATATAGTTTTTAAATATTTTCATATTTTCACACCTTTCATCGTTTTGTTCATACGTGCCGGAGCTAAGTTATCTGCCCCGAAATTTTTGGATATTACAGATGAGAAAAGTATAAAGAAAAGCTTATGATTTAGATGTTATATATACAACACTTTCGGATATTTATCTGTGGAATATCGTTAATAGATTTGCCTCAGATCAGATAACGGTATGTATAGTATATGTAGTTTTGTAAAAGCTAATCAGACCTTCGCGGCGCATATCATTGAGCTCTTTTGAAAGCGTGCTGCGGTTTATGCATAAGTACTGTGCGAACTGTTCCTGAGTCATACCTATATCAAAGGTATGACTGTTTCGCTTTTCACTTATGATACTCAGATAGGTTATTATTCTTTCGCGTATAGTACGTTTTGATAACACGTCTACCTTATACATGATTTTGATATTCTGATCTGAAAGAATTTTTGTCATGTTTTGGAGGAGCGTTATTTTACAAGCACTTGAGATTTCATTGCCGGAAAAAAACTCAGAATATCTGAAAAAAACGATGGTACAGGCAGTATCTGCTATGAGCATGCTCGGACTTGTAAAGAATGTGGAAGAAACAGCTTCAAGGCCGATGATATCGTTTTTCCGGAATGTCTGTAGTATTTGAGATGTGCCGTTATAATGATATTTGACAGATAAAACGTTGCCTTCTGCTATTATTCCTATTTTATGGATGATATCGCCTTGGGTCTGAATAGCTTCTGTTTCGGAGTACATTCTGACGGCAGGTTTCAATTTGCCGCATACGATGTCAAAATCCTGTTGGGCTATATTTTTAAAGAGGGAAGAGTTTTTTATGATATCAAAGTCCAGCATAGTACCTCACCTTATGATTTATAATAATATCTGATATTATCATAAATCGGGCAGAGTTAATGTTGTGAACCCAACACAGGATGTTGTCTCACATGCTTCTGATACGTATGAGAACAGGCCTTTGCAGGACTGCACAGTCCTTGACAGATAAACTGTGAAAGGCTATAATTCAACCTATGAAATCACACTGAAACGTAAAGGAAAAAACATGAAGATTATAATTACGGCAGGCGGCACCAGTGAGAAAATAGATGATGTGAGAACCATAACAAATTCGTCAACAGGAAGACTTGGCTATGCCATCGGCAGGGTCTTTGCGGAAAAGTATGGAGATGAGATAGAAAAGATCTATTATCTTCACGGCATGCGGGCTGCGTATGTCAAACATCCTAAAGTATATCCTATAATGATCGAAGGAGTGGCAGATCTGCAGGAGCAGCTTACCAAGCTTCTTACTAATGAAAAAATAGACGTTGTTGTCCATGCTATGGCAGTGAGTGATTATATCATAAATGAGGTAACCACTTTGGACAGGATAAGAGGCGTGGAGAATTCCGAATGCAAGGCAGACCTTTCCGGTAATAAGATAAGCTCTGATATAGAGGATCTTGTTATTCACATGAAACGATCGCCTAAGGTGATAAGCATTATAAAAAAACTGAGTCCTTCAACTGTTCTTGTGGGATTTAAACTTCTCAGCGGAGTGTCTCACGAGGAACTCATAGATGTAGGGTGTCGTTTAATGGATAAAAACGACTGCGATTTTGTCCTGGCTAATGATCTTCGGGAGATAGGCAGAGACTTTCACCGGGGATACCTTATTCATAAAGACAGGACGTATGATATAATGGAGAATAATGAGCAAATCGCAGATATGATAGCGGCGCGAATTATGGAAGGCCGCTAAAGGAGGGCGATCTGATGAATATAGTTTTGGGCGTGACCGGCAGTATAGCTGCCTATAAGGCGGCGGATATAACCAGCAGTCTCACAAAACGGGGACATAATATAGATGTAATTCTGACTGAAAACGGCAGCAAGATCATTACGCCTATAACTCTGCAAACTTTAAGCAAAAATAAAGTTTATATGGATATGTTCGAAGAAATAACGCCAAAGGAAGTAAAACATATCTCTTTGGCAGAGAAGGCGGATATTGTTCTCATAGCGCCTGCAACGGCTAATATAATAGGAAAGATTGCAGGAGGTATAGCAGATGATTTTCTTTCGACAGTCGTTATGGCGGCGGCGCCCCATACTCCTGTCTATATAGCGCCTGCTATGAATACGAATATGTATGAGAATCCTATAGTACAGGATAATATAGACAGACTGAAACGTTTTGGATATCATTTTATAGAGCCAAAAGAGTCTATGCTGGCATGCGGCGTACTGGGAAAAGGTGCGCTGGCTGATGTTGATGATATAGTAAGAATAATCGAAGGGAGCATTAAATAGATGATAAGTTATAAAAGTACGAGAGGAAGCAAGAATATAAAAACAGCAGCGCAGGCTGTTATACAGGGTATTGCGGAGGATAAAGGTCTTTACGTTCCTGACAGCATACCTGCTTTGCCTAAGAAGATATCAGAATTTGCCGGCAAGCCGTATAAGGTTGTAGCACGTGAGATAATCAAAGCATTTTTTACCGATTATACGGATGATGAGATGCAGCTCTGTGTGGATGGAGCATATGACGAAAAATTTGAAGAAAAAGAGATTGTGCCTGTCAGAAAAGCCGGCGGTGCCTACTTTCTCGAACTCTACCACGGAAAAACAGCTGCTTTTAAGGATATGGCCCTTTCGATATTGCCCTATCTTCTCACGACAGCAATGAAAAAAGAAAAGGAAAAGAAGAAAATTTGTATTTTGACAGCAACTTCCGGAGATACGGGCAAAGCTGCGCTTGAAGGGTTTGCTGATGTTCCCGGTACAGAGATAATCGTCTTTTTTCCTAATCAGGGGGTAAGTGAAGTTCAGGAAAGACAGATGGTTACACAGGAGGGAAACAATACTCATGTTTTTGCCATAGAAGGAAATTTTGATGACGCTCAGACAGGTGTTAAAAAAATATTCAATGATACGGATTTTGCCGAAAAATTGGCTGAATCCGGATGCAGGCTTTCATCTGCCAATTCCATAAATATAGGACGTCTCATACCTCAGGTAGCATATTATGTTTACGGATATGTGAAGCTTGTGGAAAGAGGCGTTATAAATGACGGTGATAAAGTGAATATCGTGGTTCCTACGGGGAATTTCGGAAATATCTTGGCTGCCTATTATGCAGGAAGCATGGGGATCCATGTAAACAAGTTTATCTGTGCCTCTAATGAGAACAAAGTTCTTACAGATTTTTTTGAAACGGGTGTCTATGATATAAACAGAGAATTTTATCTGACAAATTCACCGTCAATGGATATCTTGATTTCCAGTAATCTTGAAAGACTGCTTTATCATTTGGCAGGCAATGATGGAGAAGAGATCCAAAGCCTTATGACTGCTCTTGATACGAAAAAACGATATGAAGTAAGTGAAAAAATTAAAGAAGGTATGAAAGACTTTTACGGTGGGTTTGCCACTGTTAAAGAAACTAATGAAGCAATCGGTGAAATGTACAGCGAAAGCGGATATCTGATGGATACTCATACAGCTGTGGCATATAAGGTATACGAGGATTATGTAAAAGAGACCGGAGATGAGACTCCGGCTCTCATAGCGTCCACAGCTAGCGCATATAAGTTTGCAGACAGTGTAGCACATTCCATCGGCCTGGGAGATGAGGAAAATGGATTTGCCTATGTCAAAGCTCTTGAAGAAAAGACCGGGGTCAGAGTTCCTGCAGGACTTAAAGATCTTGATAAAAAACCTGTAAAACATAGGGGTGTGATAGAGATAGGACAGATGGCAGAGGTGGTAGAAGATAGCGTTAAATAATTTGAGATGAAGGGGCTGTCACACTAAGCAATTGGTGTGATGCCCCTTTTTTTGATCTGAAAAATACATGCTTATTCTTAATGTGTTTGCAGGATCATGGGTAAAAGGCATAATGTTAAATCTATGTAATATATCTACCGGATTTGTAGACTTGAGAAGAACAGGGAGTATAATAAAAATATGACCGAAAGGTTTTTACATAGATATTAAAGAAGAAAGGAGGATATAAGATGACTAAAGAAACAATGAAAAAGAAAAAAACTATAGCGCTGATAGCACATGATCATCTGAAAGAAGCTCTCGTTAAATGGTGTGTAGAAAACCGGGATAAGCTTCAGAAACATTTTCTGTGCGGAACAGGTACGACTGCAAGGCTCATATCAGATGCAACAGGGCTTCATGTGGAAGGATATAAAAGCGGCCCATTGGGAGGGGATCAGCAGATCGGAGCCAAAGTAGCGGAAGGCAAGATAGATATGTTGATTTTTTTCTGGGATCCATTGGAAGCTTTGCCTCATGATCCTGATGTGCGGGCTCTTTTAAGGATTGCAGTGGTCTATGATATACCGGTGGCAACTAACAGAGCCACAGCTGATTTCATAATGACATCTTTCTATATAGATGATGAATATGAACGGGATGTTCAGGATTTTACTCCTGTGATAGAGAAGGAGTGCAGTACTGAAAAAATAATAATATCAGAAAGATAAAATTGTCCAAATGAGAATCGCATTAAATGCGATTTCACCCGGACAATTTTTTTTGTTTTGATTCTCTGGATTTTTGTTCTCTGCGGGTACGCCGTTCTTTGTAAATAAAAGGACGGACTATGGGACGGAGAAGCTTCCTGTGTCTTATTTTTCGGTAAGGACATATGAGTTTTCCGATTCCTCTGTTGTAAAGTTTGAAACTTAGTATACCTATCCAGTGCTCTTTTCTTTTTGCTTTTTTTGTTTCCTCACGTTCAGTTCCATGGGCTTCTATTTTTACTCCGTTTTTTACTGCTGCTATAAGATCATTATTACAGTAGATATTTTCGGATATATCTGTGCAGGCCATTCCTATATATTCGCTGACATGAGAGTCTGAACCGGCAAACGTGGGAAGTCCGCATTCTTTTGCGAGAAGAGCGGCTTTACTGTTTGACGAGCGAGATTCACATGTATTAAATGCCTCTATGAAATCAAACCTTTTTAGAAGACGCATATCCATTTTTTTAAAGCCCATCGCGCTGGAACTCGCCACTCCGAAAGGATGAGCAGGTCCGAGAATGCCTCCGAAAATATGAACAATCTTTATCAGTTTGCTGCATCTCATTCCGCGTATCTTCATGATGGGAAGATAAAGATCATCAGGCATGATAACGAGGATATGACCGGCGTCTTTAGTGTCATATTCTACGCCTCTGATTACGCAGAAGTCTTTGTATCGGGGATCATTTTTTATTTTGTCCCAGGCTCTGCAGCCTTTGTAGCTGTTATGATCTGAGATCATAAAACCGTTAAAGCCAAGTGCCATGAATTTGTGAACAAATTCTTTTACAGAAACCTTGGAATCCAGTGAACCTTCTTTTGTATGACAATGTAAATCAAATTTCAATGTTTTCGCCTCGGTTCTTATATTAATAATATAGATTTTAAGATAAATCTAACTATACTCTAATAGTATTCCCAAATTAAAATAAATTCAATGAAAAATAAGTGAAAAAAATATTTCCATAAAAACACTTTTAGAAATATCTTGACAGTTATATGTTCCGGAATCTATAATATTACTGTAAAAATCTGTTTCAGGGCGAGGTGAAAGTCCTCACCGGCGGTGATTGATCCGATGATCATAAGTCCGCGAACCTATCTATAGGCCGAACAGGTGTGAATCCTGTACCGACGGTTAAAGTCCGGATGAAAGAAACGAAGATACTTATGTTGTATTTTTGATACGAGTATTTTTAGTCTTGGAATAAATTTTCCGAGGCTTTTTTTATGCAGCGGAAGCGATCAGGACATGGATGAGGCGCTGCATATGAAACCTGACAGATGACAATAATTATTATTTTAATCGAGGAGGGTTCAATATGACTCAAAAAACTGCTGATAAGAATACGCTCAATAAGCCGCGGATGAGCAGCAGAGAAAAAACTGTAAGACTGGCAAAGATGGGAATGCTGGTGGCGGTATCTATCGTACTTGTGTATTTTATACACTTTCCGATATTTCCTGCTGTGGCATTCTTAGAATATGATCCGGCTGATATTCCTATTCTTATAGGGACATTTGCTTTTGGTCCTCTGGCAGGGGTGATCCTGACAGTAGTAACATCAGTGGTGCAAGGGGTGACTGTGAGTGCAGCCAGCGGGCTTTATGGCATAATTATGCATATTATTGCTACAAGCGTACTTGTATTGGTGGCAGGTATCATATACAAGTATAATAAGACAAGAAAAGGAGCTGTTATAGCTTTATTGTGCGGTGTTGCAGCCATGACAGCAGTTATGATAGGCGCAAATATGATAATAACACCGATTTTCATGGGAGTTCCCCGCGATGTAGTCTGGGATCTCATGCCGTTTATTGCAGGCTTTAATGCCATAAAGGCAGGAATAAACGCAGTTGTAACATTTATTCTTTATAAGAGGATATCCGGATTTTTGCATAAGACATCTTGATCGTCCTTCAAACGTACCATTTATTTGCTTATGATAAAAGAGGCTTCGTTTCGGTTGAAGCCTCTTTTTGACAGCCTTAATAATGAAGCTTTATTTTTGCTGAATATTTTTCAGTTTTTTCATATTGATTGATGGCTTTAGCAGAGCTTGCTTCCGTTGGCGAGCAGTTTGAATTTGTATCCTAAGACTTCGGCAGCTCTTTTGCACATGATCATTCTTTCAAGGAATATCTCAAAATAATCCATGAGACTGCAGATGTCGTCGTCCAGTTCAAGATTCATCTGAATAATTTTCTTTTCTTGATTAATATCGAGCTTAGATGACAGGGCTGCGTAATTGACCCGGTCATGTATATCAAAATTAGCTTTGGTTTTATTATTAACTCGATTTCTTCTTACGTCAGTTTTATCGGCCAGTATCAACGCTGCAGAAACAGGATCTATGGCGTTTCCGGAACTCTCATCATGGTGTCCGATGGCAGAAGTTACTGTCATTATATCTTCAAGCGGCATTTTGAGTTCTTTGAGTATCTGGTATGCCAAAATTGCTCCGCTGTGTGCATGGTCGTTCCTATTAATGCTATTTCCTATATCATGCATATATCCTGCTATTCTTCCGAGCTCTATATCATGATTGCTGTAGCCCAGAGATTTTAGTATCCAACCTGATCTGGCGGCAACTTTAGCGGCATGTTTTGATGAATGATCTGTGAAACCCATTACCTTTAAGACATTGTTGCCCTGCTCCAAAAGCATGTTTATTTCTTTATTTTTTCGTATAGTTTTATAATTTATTTTTTCTTCCATAATAACCCTTATTCACCAACCTTAAGTAAGTATTTAAAATCCGTATATACGGACAGCCTTTGAATTTTTATGTATAATATTGTAATATGTAAAAGAAAAGTTAACCATCATATTATTGTAAATTCTTTGTGAAAATATATTTATTTAAGCAATGTATAGCCTCAAATTATGTACGCTATATAAAAATTAATGTTATTTTATCTACCGTTGCCGGCAGATAAATTTTAATTCGGCAAAACCGGAAAGGATAGGACTTTTTTATTTTCGGGAATCTTTATATCAGTACATTTCTGTGGTATACTACATAAGTTATGGAACAGAAAAAAATATTTATAAAAAATGAAAAAGATTCTATGGAATTCGGAAAGCTTCTGAGCAGGAAACTAACAGCCGGCAGTGTCATAGCGCTTACAGGGGATCTGGGTACAGGCAAGACGACGCTTACTAAAGCTGTCGCTGAAGGTCTGGGAATAAAAGAAACGATAACAAGTCCCACGTTCAATATAGTAAAACAGTATGACAGCGGACGCCTTCCGTTGTACCACTTTGATGTTTACAGAATAGGGGACATAGAAGAGATGTATGAGCTTGGATATGAGGAATATTTTTTTGGAAGAGGTGTCTGCATAATAGAATGGGCTGAGCTTATAGAGGATATTATTCCTGATAATGCGGTAAAGATACAGATCCTATATGGCAAGAAAGAAGGAGAACGTATATATATATGTACATTTTAGGAATAGAAACCACAGGAGTTTTTGCTTCGGTGGCATTGATGAAAAATAGAGAAATTGTCGGATATGTCAAAGGATCAGACAGGTTTTCACATTTGCAGAATCTTATGCCGCAGATAGAAACTGTGCTTGAAGAAGGCGGGATAACACTTAAGGATATAGAGGCTATTGCAGTTTCATGCGGACCGGGATCATTTACAGGGATAAGAATAGGTGTCTCCTCGGCAAGAGCATTGTCTCAGATGACGAGAATTCCTTGCGTTCCGGTACCCAGTCTTGCAGCTTTGGCCATGAACGCAGCGTTTATTGATAATAAGGATATTTTGATATGTCCTATGATGGACGCCAGAAGAAATCAGATATATGCAGGAGGGTATTTTTTTGAAAACGGCTTCCCTGTAGAGAAGATAAAAGCAGGGGCATATATGCTTGATGAATTTTTGTCGAAGACAGAAAGATATAATCGAATATTGGCGTTAGGCGATGCCATTGATGTTTACGAGGAAAAAATGAAAAATTTGAGATTGCGGGGAACTGAGACAGCCTCTGAGGACATAAGATATCAGGACGCGGTTTCAGTAGTACGGCTGGGAGCAGAGCTGTACCGCAAAAACGGAGGAATCACCTATGATAAGGTGGAACCGGATTATATGCGTCTTGCTGAAGCCGAACGAAAGCTGCGGGAAAAGCAGCGGAAAGGCTGATGACTATGGCAGATGTGATTATCAGGCAGGCGACTGCAGAAGACGCCGATGATATATATGAAATAGAGAATTTGTGCTTTCCTGATCCGTGGAGCATGGACGCTCTCGTTTATGAGCTTTCGGATAATCCGAGGGCTTTTTATATCGTTGCGGAGCTGAACGGACAGGTGGTTGGATATGCCGGACTGTGGTGGATAGATGATGAGGGGCATATAACAAATGTAGCTGTCAAGCCGGGATTCCGCAACAGACGGATAGGCGAAGGCATAATAGGAGTTATGATAGACTTTACATCACAGGAAGGCATAGTGCATCACACTCTTGAAGTGAGGAAATCCAATACTCCTGCTATAAATTTGTATAAAAAATTCGGATTCCGTACAGAAGGTGTCCGTAAAAAATATTATCTCAATAACGGAGAAGATGCGTTGATTATGTGGCGTCACGGAGAATAAAATCCGGACTTTCAATAGATAATAGTAATATACTTTTATCTAAGGAGGAAGATTATGGATAGATTTTCGGGAGAAAATATGAATGTGGTTTTTTATCCATGCAGGAAATTTTCCAGGCGTCACGATTTCGATGTGTTTAGCATGAGTGATTATATGTCATGCGAGAATTGCAGACATCTTAACGGAGAAAACCAGTGTGAGAAAAAATTGGAAGAAAGACGGAATAATTTATGAAGAACGGAAAAATAGTAACACTCGCAATTGAATCCAGCTGTGACGAAACGGCAGCGGCCGTGTTATTGGAGGGGCGGCAGATCCTTTCCAATATTATTTCGTCACAGATAGATATACATAAGCAGTATGGGGGAGTAGTTCCGGAAATAGCCTCCCGTCATCATTTGAATAACATAAATGCAGTGGTGGATATGGCGGTAGATGAAGCAGGCATCACTGTTGATGAAGTGGATATGATAGGAGTAACTTATGGACCGGGGCTTGTAGGGGCTCTTTTAATAGGTCTTGCTACAGCGAAAGCTTATGCTTTTGCTGTGGGAAAACCCCTTATAGGGATTCACCATATACATGGACATATATGTGCAAATTATATAGAACATAAGGATCTAAGGCCGCCTTTTACAGCGCTGGTGATATCTGGGGGACATACCAATATAGTAGAAGTGACAGATTATAACGAATGCCGTATATTAGGAGGCACCAGAGATGATGCGGCAGGAGAAGCTTATGATAAAGTTGCAAGAGTACTTGGGCTGGGATATCCGGGAGGCCCTCTGATAGACCGGCTGTCAAAGAAAGGCGATCCTCATGCAGTTGAGTTTAAGCGTGTATTTCTTGAAAAAGACAGTTTTGATTTTAGCTTCAGCGGAATAAAGACAGGAGTGCTTAACTATATAAATTCGGAAAAACAGGCGGGAAGAGATATTGATACTGCTAATGTGGCGGCAAGTTTTCAGGCAGCAGTTCTTGATGTTATAGTGGCCAAGACTATGAGGGCTGCTGTGGATATGAACAAGGACAAGATTGTGTTGGCCGGCGGTGTAGCATCCAACAGCAGACTCAGGGAAATGATGAAGGCAGAGTGTGACAAAAAGGGAATAAAGCTTTATTATCCGTCGCCGGTATTGTGCACAGATAATGCGGCTATGATAGGATGCGCCGCATACTACAAGTATATGGCAGGTCAGCGTGACGATCTTACTTTAGATGCCATACCGAATCTGCCATTATAAAAATACATACCGAGGTTAGATATGATAGTATTATCAGCAAAAGATCTTACAAAAGAATACGGAACAGATATTATTCTCGATAAGGTTTCGTTTCATATAAATAAAGGAGAACGGGTAGGTATAATAGGCGTAAACGGGGCCGGAAAAACCACCCTTCTTAAAATACTTACAGGAGAACTCTCCTGTGAAAAAGGGGATTTCTTTGTCTCTTCAGATACTAATATAGGATACTTGAAACAGGATGGAGGCTTTAACTCAGAAAAAACCGTAATAGAGGAAGTTGAAAGCATTTTCATTAAGTTTCATATTATGGAAAAAGAAATGGAAGAAATTCTTACAAGGATAGAAAACACTGCAGATAGAAACGATCATGAGACAGGAGAAAAGCTGTTGCAACGCTATGATGATTTGCAGGAAAAATTCAAAGCTCTCGGAGGATATACATATAAAAGTGAGATGACAGGAATACTTTCCAGTATGGCTTTTGGTGAAGAAAGTTACGGAAAGAAGATATCGACTCTGAGCGGGGGAGAAAAAACGAGACTTGCTTTGGCATGTTTGCTCTTAAAGAAGCCTGATATACTTTTTCTCGACGAGCCTACAAACCATCTTGATATAGGTACCCTTAAATGGCTGGAGCAATACCTGAAAAGTTATAAAGGCACCATAGTACTGGTATCTCATGACAGATATTTTCTTGATGAGACGGTTACAAGAATATTTGAGGTGGAGAATCATAAGCTGAATATATATGAAGGAAATTACAGCTTTTATGCTTCTGAACGTAAAAACAGGCGTGAAGCAGAAATGCGGCGTTATGAAAAGCAGCAGAAGGAGATAGGTCGCCAGGAAGAAATAATAAGACGTTTCAAACAGCGGGGAACAGAAAAGTTGGCCAAAAGGGCAGCTTCGCGGGAAAAGCGCTTGGCAGCTATGGATCTGGTGGAAAGACCTGAGGCACAGAGAGGTACGATGAAGATTTCTTTTAAAGCTGATTTTCAGAGCGGAAGAGATGTACTTCTGGCAGAGGGGATCTCTAAAAGCTTCGGATACGGCTCAGGCAGAGTAGATTTGTTTCATGATGTGAACCTTGATATCAAAAGAGGAGAGAGAATTTGCATAGTAGGGGCCAATGGCATAGGAAAGACAACACTGCTGAAGATTCTCATGGGAGAGCTCTCTGCCAACGGAGGACGGATAAGAACAGGATATAATGTTCAATTCGGATATTATGACCAGGGGCAGCAGCTTCTTAACGGGGCAAATACAGTTATCGGAGAACTTCGGGATTCCTATGGCCTTTATTCTGATACAGAGCTGAGGAATATTTTGGGAAGATTCATGTTCAGAGGAGAGGAAGTGTTTCTTACAGTAGGCTCTTTGAGCGGAGGAGAAAAAGCAAGACTTGCACTTTTGAAACTTATGATGTCAGGCTCAAATGTACTGATGTTGGATGAACCTACCAATCATTTGGATATAGAGTCGAAAGAGGTGTTTGAAGAGGCTCTTTTGGATTTTCCCGGAACGTGTATAATAGTATCCCATGACAGATATTTTCTCAACAGAATACCTACCAGAATAGTAGAGCTTACCTCTGAGGGAATAGATAATTATCTGGGTGCGTATGATTATTATATAGAAAAAAAACAGCAGCAGATACAATCAGGAAAAAAGTATCTGGAAGAATTGTCTGCCAGAGGAATGCCTTCAGATGAGGCAGCGGACATTTTTTCTGAAAAGAGCGAAATTCCGATGTCTTCTGCTGAAAGAAGGCGTCTGCAAAAAGAAAAGGAAGCAGAGGAAAGACGGCTCAAAAGACACAGGGAAGCACTTGAAAAAGAAATACAGACTCTTGAGGATGAAATAAAAGATCTTGAAGATCAGCTCTGTAAAGAAGAGGTCATCACAGATCATATGAAGCTGGCGGAAATCAGTAAGATTCTTACTGATAAAAAAGATGATCTTGATCAGCGATATGAGAGCTGGCTTCAGCTTCAGGAGGGCTGAAGGTCACTTTATTCTTTTTTTATTAAAAGTATTGCAATAAAAGAATTGATACACTATAATGATTGAGAAGTTGTCGGGTTTTTTATCCGATGATATAATTTTGAAAAAATGATATTTGATGATGGAGGTATATATCATGATATTTGACAAGATCAAAGGAATAATAGCTGAACAGTTAGGAGTAGACGAAGAAGAAGTGAAGATGGAAACACATCTTATGAAGGATCTGGAGGCAGATTCACTGGATGCTGTTGAGATCATCATGGCTATCGAAGATGAATTCGATATCGAAGTTCCTGATGAAGATGCTGAGAAGTTCCAGACTGTAAGCGATATCGTGGGCTATGTAGAAGCAAGAGCATAGGTGCAGAAGGCTTTAAAATGAAGAGACAGACTAAGATCTCCAATGCAGTTATAAAGCGGCTTCCCAGGTACAGGCGATATCTGAGAGAACTGCAGAAGAAGGGGATCGATAAGATTTCTTCTAACGAATTCAGTAATCTGACCGGTTATACTGCTTCTCAAATAAGGCAGGATCTCAATAATTTCGGAGGATTTGGCCAGCAGGGATACGGATATAGCGTAGATGGCCTTTATAACGAAATAAGCGTTATTTTGGGATTGGATAAGGAATATAAGATGGTTATAGTAGGCGCAGGCAATTTAGGTCAGGCCATAGCTAATCATACTTACTATTACAAGACCGGGTTCATCGTATGCGGTATATTCGAAATCAATCCCAAGCTTATAGGAATGAAGATAAATGACATAGAGGTAATGGATTACGATAGTATCGTGGAATTCGTTGAAGACAATGATATCGATATAGGAATAATATGCACAACTAAAGATGCTGCGCAGGAGGTAGCGGATAAACTTTGCTTTGCAGGTGTCGGAGGTCTTTGGAACTTTGCTCCTGTAGATATAGAAACACCTCATCATGTCGCAGTGGAAAATATGCATATAAGCGACAGTTTGCATTCGCTTGCCTATCATATGAATAAAAGCCAAAATCAGGAAGAGAAGAAATAATATAAAGTTACATAAAAATATTGGCAATTAAATAACCGTTTCATTATGAAACGGTTATTAATTTCAGATGATATATGTTCCAGCTTATTCTTCAACCGGAGCGTCTACAGGACATGCGCCTGCACATGCGCCGCAGTCTATGCATTTGTCGGCATCGATAACATACATAGAATCGCCAGCTGAGATAGCTTCTGTAGGACATTCATCAATGCAAGCACCACAACTGATGCACGAATCTTTAATTACATAAGCCATTGTAAGTACCTCCTTTAAGATTATCATTAAATGACAAACTGATTATAACAAACCTTTGAGAGGAATTCAAGAGGAATTCAAAATGAAAGTTTATGGACTTATAGGCAGAAGCGGCACAGGAAAAAGTTTTCAGGCCGTTAACCTATGCAAAGAATTGAATATAGAAAGTATTATAGATGATGGATTGTTTATCTGCAGAAACAAGGTGGCTGCGGGAATATCTGCAAAACGTCAGAAAACAAAGGTGGGAGCTGTAAAAGCTGCACTTTTTACTGATGAAGGTCACATGAAAGAGGTTTCAGAAGCCATAGGAAAAATGAATCCTTCATCTGTATTAGTGATTGGCACGTCTGACAGAATGGTGGATAAAATTGTAGCAAGACTCGGACTTGAAAAGATAGACGAGAGAATCTATATAGATGATATAACTACAGAGGTTCAGAGAGCTATGGCGAGGAAGCAGCGGGATGAAATGGGGCAGCATGTTATTCCTGTACCTACATTTCAGCTTAAAAGACAGTTTTCCGGTTATTTTATGATGCCTATGAGGATGATACTGAAGGAGTTCGGTTCATGGAGGGATATATCAGAAAAATCTGTAGTCAGACCTACATACAGTTATTTAGGTCAATATAAAATTTCTGAGAGAGTGATGAACGATATAATAGAAGGGGTAAAAAGAGCTGATGAAAACGTAGCTGAAATCAACAAAGTGGGAGTAGCCGTTATGCAGGATGGAATAAATCTTTATGTAACTGCAGTTTTCAGATATGGCATAGACTTGCCGGAGGCTGCCAAACGTTTTCAGAAGAATACAGTAAGAGAAATAGAATATATGACAGCATTTAATGTAAACAGACTTGATCTGGAAGTGAAAGGTTTAATATGACAGCTGAAGAACGAAATGGCGTAGTATTTGTAGAAAGTGTAAAAGACTTTGATCTTGACAATATCTTTGACTGCGGACAATGTTTCAGATGGGAAAAAACTGAGACAGGTATGTATCTGGGTACTGCTTATGGAAGGCAGGCTGCGATGTCATATGATAAAGATAAAGAACTGCTTAAAATATATGGTTCCTCTTTGGAAGAGTTTGAAGGTATATGGAGACATTATCTGGACCTTGACCGGGATTATTCTTCTATAAAACATATTTTAGCAGATAAAGATCCTGTGATGGCAAAGGCTATAGAATATGGTCAGGGGATAAGGATACTTAATCAGGAAAAGTGGGAAACACTTATTTCATTTATAATCTCTCAGAATAACAATATCCCAAGAATAAAAAAATGTATAGATTCACTGGCAGCGACTCTCGGAAAGAAGATAGGGGAGTTTGATGGCAGAGAGTTTTTTGCACTGCCTGATGCGGAAACATTGGCCGGAGCCGGCCTTGATGATCTTGCTCCCTGCCGTCTGGGATACAGAGCTAAGTATCTTATAGAAACAGCGAGGCAGGTAGCTGAGGAAGGATTAGACTCTTTGGAAAAACTGGGAGATGATAGTGTTTCTTCTGAGGAGACCTTTGAAGCTCTTAAACGTTATTGCGGGGTAGGGCCGAAAGTTGCTAATTGCATAGCTCTTTTTTCTATGGGAAAGACAGATAGATTCCCTATAGATGTTTGGGTAAGAAAGGTTATGAACAGACTTTACGGAATTGCTGAAAATAATATGAAAGAAATGGAGCTGTTTGCCGCAAAAAATTTTGGGCGATATGGCGGAATAGCTCAGCAGTATCTTTTTTATTATATAACTCATAATAAAGAGATTGCAGATGAAGACAGCAATATTTTCTGACATCTGAAAGAAATTTAAAAAAGGTAGTTGACAAAAGCAGGAAATGGCTGTAAATTATAGTTAGCACTCATAAATAATGAGTGCTAACAAATGAACAAAAAGAGGGGAGCCTCTTTCAAAATTTTATTAAGATAAAAAAGTAAAGGAGATGGCACAATGAGTATTGGAATTAAACCTTTAGGTTCAAGAGTTGTTATCAAAAAAATCGAAGCAGAAGAAAAAACTGCCAGCGGTATTCTTCTGACAAGTTCTGCTAAAGAAAAGCCCCAGATGGCAGAAGTCGTTGCGGTAGGTCCCGGAACGGATGATGAAAAGATGGAGCTTAAAGTAGGAGACAAAGTAATCTTTTCACAGTATGCAGGAACAGATGTTAAGTATGGCGGTGAAGAGTTATCCATAATGAGTCAGAGAGATATTCTGGCTATCGTTGAATAATTAAGGAGGGATTTTTAATATGGCAAAGGAATTACATTACGGTGAAGATGCGAGAAGAAAACTTCAGTCAGGTGTAGATAAGCTGGCAGATACAGTCAAGATAACCCTTGGACCAAAGGGAAGAAACGTGTTGATCGATAAGAAATTCGGTTCACCTCTTATTACGAATGACGGTGTTACTATAGCAAGAGAGATCGAGCTGGAAGATGCAGTTGAGAATATGGGAGCACAGGTAGTCAAAGAAGTTGCATCCAAGACTAATGATGTTGCCGGTGACGGTACTACTACAGCAACTCTGCTTGCTCAGATCATTATTAAAGAAGGCTTTAAAAACGTTGCTGCAGGAGCTAACCCTATGGTACTGAAGAGAGGTATTCAGGGAGCTGTAGATGTGGCTGTAGATGAGATTAAGAGACTTGCGCAGATTGTAGATAATAAAGAAAGTATTGCTCAGGTAGCATCTGTGTCAGCAGCTGATGAAAACATCGGAGCGCTCATAGCAGAAGCTATGGAGAAGGTTGGCAAGGACGGGGTAATCACTGTCGAAGAATCAAAGACTATGGGAACAACCCTTGAGGTGGTTGAAGGTATGCAGTTTGACAGAGGGTATTTCTCCCCATATATGGTAACTGATACAGAAAAGATGGAAGCAGTTCTTGAGAATCCTTATATTCTGATAACAGATAAGAAGATAACTAATATTCAGGAAATCCTGCCTGTGTTGGAACAGGTGGTTCAGCAGGGAAGAAAACTTCTGATAATCTGCGACGATTTAGAAGGAGAAGCTCTTGCTACGATTATCGTCAATAAGCTGAAGGGTACATTTGACTGCGTAGCTGTAAAAGCTCCGGGATTCGGAGACAGAAGAAAAGCTATGCTGGATGACATCGCTATTCTGACAGGCGGTACGGTGATTTCTGAAGAACTCGGATATGAACTTAAAGAAGCGACAGTAGATATGTTGGGAAGTGCTGCAACTGTAAAAGTTGATAAAGAAAACACAGTTATCGTTGATGGTGCCGGAGATGCAGATGAGATACAGGCAAGAGTAGCTCAGATCAAAACTCAGATCGAAAATACTACTTCTGAGTTTGATAAGGAAAAGACTCAGGAGAGACTTGCTAAACTGGCTGGCGGTGTAGCTGTTATCAAAGTAGGTGCTGCTACAGAGACAGAGCTTAAGGAAAGAAAACTGAGAATAGAAGATGCTCTTAACTCAACTAAAGCGGCAGTGGAGGAAGGTATAGTGTCAGGCGGAGGTGTAGCTCTTGTAAATGCTATTCCTGCCGTGGCAAAATATGTTGAAAGCCTTGATGGCGATGCCAAGACAGGTGGAGCTATCATTGTAAGAGCTCTTGAAGAGCCTGTAAGACAGATTGCAGAAAATGCAGGATTTGAAGGCAGTGTTGTCGTAGCTCAGGTGAAAGAAAGCAAAGAAGGTGTTGGATTTAATGCTGCGACTGAAGAGTATATAGGGATGATAGATGCAGGTATTGTTGACCCTGCAAAGGTTACAAGATCAGCTTTACAGAATGCTGCATCAGCATCGGCAATGCTTCTTACCACAGAGGCCGGAATAACAGATATTCCTTCCGAAGAACCTGCAATGCCTATGGGAGGCGGAATGGGCGGCGGAATGCCGGGAATGATGTAGTTTCACATCAGTTTAATATAGATATAAAAAGAGGACTGTTTAAAACAGTCCTCTTTTTTGAAATTGCTTTTATTTAAAGAAAAAACATTTTCCGCATACATCAGGTGATGGTATGTGTTCATCTATAGTTTTACAGTGATCTTGACATTTTTGTCTGTCTATTCCGTTTTTTGAAATAGCTTTGCCCGGACATGAATTTATCATTTCGTCACTGCAGGAGATATTATCGGCTCCTTCATAACAACATTGTGTCATTATAGTACGAAATGCTTCTTTGAGCTGCTGGTCACTGAGGCTCATGGGAGTATCAGCGTATTTTCCGTCAGTTATCACAGTGCTTAAGCGGCCTCCGAATCCCGCTTTTGTACAGAATGATCCGGCAGGACCGAATTCTCCCATACCAGCGGCATAGGCAGCCATTTTATGAGACCAATTTTCATGATGAAGCTCTTCATTCCAGTCTATAGGGGTATTGGCACAGGATGAAAGTCTTCCCACCACATTCAGCGTTTCACGAATCACGCGGTTAAGCTTCATGGACAGCCACATGGATTCTGTAAAAGCCCTCGACCACTTAACGGAAGGTTCTGAATTGCCCATATTACTTTCTGTAATGTCATCAGCATAGGGAACGAAATGTACTATCAGAGTATTTCCCGGTCTATATATGTGTTTGGGATGATCGCTAAGCTGTCTTGTAAAAAACATATCAAAGAGAAGATGGGTAGCGTCTACGTAACCTATTATAGGATCGCCGAATTTAGTGACGATATCTTCCCTTTCCTCAAACTCTTTTATGGCTTGTATAACATTTTTCTCTATATTTTTCTTGACGTCAAATCCAACCATTTATATCACACCTTTCAAATTAAAGATATAACTTGTTTATAATATTGAAAATATTGTTTCACGACTCTATTATCCTATAATAACATATTTTTAATGATAAAACGTTGCATATGCAACGTTTTGTCATTTCGCGTCAACATCTTTTTGTGGGCGGAATGCGATAAACAGCAGTACACTTATCAGCATAAGTATAGGATAATAAAGATAAGGCATTATTGCTATAGGAGTAATTCCTACGAGAGCGGCTGCCGTAAGGAGTTGTGCGCCATAGGGTATGAGTCCTTGACCTACAGAAGCGAAAATATCGAGAATAGAAGCAACACGTTTTGGCTGAACTCCAAATTCATCTCCTATTTCTCTGGCTACCGGACCGGACATTACGATGGCTACTGTATTGTTGGCTGTACACATATCTACCAGAAATACCAGTATACCTATGCCGAGTTCTGCGCCTCTTTTTCCGTTAACTGATTTTTTGATTCCATCAATTATCAGGGAGATACCGCCGTTTTCTTTTATTAGAGACACTATACATGCGACTATTATGGAAATAATGGATATTTCAAACAGCCCTGTCATACCTTCACCTATAACACCAAATGATTCCATGAATGTAAATGATCCATTGAAGATACCTACTATCATTGAAAGGATAATACCTGAAAATAATACGGCAAACACATTGAAGCCTATAAGAGCTCCTATCAGGACTACAAGATATGGTATTATTTCGATGAAGTTGTAATCATACACGTTTGGCTCGTATGTCATGTGCATGGTTTGCAGATAAAATACTATTACTGTTATAAGTGCAGCAGGCAGAACTATAAGAAAATTCTGTTTGAATTTATCTTTCATTTCACATCCCTGTGTCCTTACTGCAGCGATAGTAGTGTCTGAAATCATGGAGAGGTTATCTCCAAACATAGCTCCGCATACAGTGGCGCCTATACATACAGCAATAGGGAAACCTGTCTGTTCAGCTACACCCAGAGCTATGGGGGCAAGAGCAGTGATGGTTCCCATAGAAGTTCCCATAGATAATGATATGAAACATCCGATAACGAATATGCCTACTACCATAAACTGAGGAGGAATTATTGAAAGTCCGAAATTGACGGTACTTTCTACACCTCCGGCTGCAGTTACTATACCTGAAAAGGCTCCGGCCACAAGGAATATCAGAACCATGGTTATGATATTGACATCTCCGGCTCCTTTGGCGATTATTTTAAGCTTTTCGTCAAATGGTACTTTGCGGTTTTGAAGGAGCGCTACGAACAGTGCAATGATAAAGGCCACGTAAGCAGGCATACTGTAGAAGTCTTTACTGATAATGCCTGCTCCTGCAAAGATTATTACGAATATGAAGAATGGGAGCAGTGCGAGAATTCTGTGTTTCATTGGGGATTTCCTCCTAAATCGGTGAAAAGTGATAAGTATTATTCGACTCTGTTGAGTCGTCCTCCTTGCAGCCAGCTTTTAAGATTGTCTGCAAGAATATCTATTACAGCCTGACGCATCTCTATAGGCGACCAAGCCATGTGAGGTGTTATTATACAGTTTTCCAGTCCGATGAGAGGACAGTTTTCGGAAGGTGGTTCTGTTTCCAAAACATCTACTGCGGCTGCACTTAAAAATCCGGATTTAAGTGCATCTGCCAGCGCTCGTTCATCTACAAGGCCTCCCCGGGCTGTATTAATGAGAACAGAACCGGGTTTCATGTTGACAATGAAATCCGTGCTTACCATTCTTTTGTTTTCTTCAGTAAGAGGGCAGTGAAGAGAGACGAAATCTGATTTCATAGCTCCTTCAGGATCTTCTCTGTATATATTTATTTTCATCCCAAGAGCTTTTGCTATTTCTGCTACTCTTTTTCCTATAGCGCCGTAACCTATTATTCCCAGTGACTTCCCGGTAAGAAGATTTACAGGCTTTTTCCAGTAACAGAAATATTTGCAGTCTGTCCACTGTCCCTGCTGGACTGACTGATTGTGCAAGCCTACGTTGTTTGCCAGCTCCATTATAAGAGCAATGGTATGCTGAGCTACAGCGTCAGTAGAGTAGGATGGTATATTGGTTACCGCTATACCCATATCGGCAGCGGCGGCTATGTCGATATTATTGTATCCTGTAGCAGTAGAACCTATATACTTAAGATTAGGGCATTTTTCCATGAATTCTCTTGTGATAGGGCATTTGCTTGTCATGAGTATTTCGCTGTTTCCTATGCGTGACAATGCTTTATCCATGGGTGTGGCATCAAATACGGTAAGCCTGTCACATAAATTTTCCAGCTTATCCCAGCTTAAATCTCCCGGATTAATGGTATAACCGTCAAAAATTACAATATCCATATATTGACCTCCCAATTTGCCAATGATTTATTTTAGTGTGTTTTAAACTTAGGCTATAAGAGCCATTTTACACTATAAAAGTTGGAAAGTCTAGGTCATGTATGGTATAATCGTGTGTATATGTTTTGTTAAGAGAAAGGGGATCTTATATGGGTCTGACAGATATTCTCCTGATCGGTGTGGGGCTTGCCATGGATGCTGCAGCAGTTTCTATGACTAATGGAATGGTTTATAAGAATCTGAATAAGCTTACTTACATATCTATGCCGGTTTTTTTCGGGGTATTTCAGATGCTGATGCCGGTAATGGGATATTATGCAGGAGGACTGTTTGCCGAAATAATGACTAGATATTCGGGAATAGTAATATTTGTGATATTGGGAATTATAGGCGCAAAGATGATAAAAGAAGGAGTAGAGGATCTGAGAAAACATGAAGTCTGTCCGGCGAAAATAATGACATTAAAAATCCTTTTTTTTCAGGCTATAGCCACAAGTATAGATGCTTTTGCTGTGGGAATAGGGTTTAGCGCAGTAGGTATTGGTATTTTCAGGCCGTCGGCAATAATAGGTGCTGTGACTGTATTTATAGTGGTGGCGGCTATTTTTATAGGTCGCAGATTTGGGAATATGCTTGGCTGCCGGGCCGAGATTTTGGGCGGAATGATATTGGCTGTTATAGGGATAAAAGCATTATTTTAGTATATGTAAGTAAGGTGGATGGATTATGGAAAAGATAATAGTTGCAGCAACTCAGAACAATCATAAGATAAGAGAGATAGAAGCAATAACGAAAAAATTCGGAATGACTATAATATCAAGAAATGAGGCCGGCATTCCGGATATAGAGATAGTGGAAGATGGAGAGACTTTTGAGGAAAATTCATATAAAAAAGCTTATGAGATAATGAAATTATGCGGAAAAATCACCATAGCGGATGATTCGGGGCTTGAGGTGGATTGTCTGGGTGGCGCTCCCGGAGTTTATTCCTCAAGATTTTCAGGTTCTGACGGAGATGATGAAGCCAATAACAGAAAACTTATAAGTCTTATAAAAGACGTTCCTTATGAAGAACGGACAGGAAGGTTTGTTTCTGTTATAACTATGGTATTCCCTGATGGAGATAAGATAGTGGCTAGAGGTGAAGTAGATGGACATTTGCTGCTGGAACCGGAAGGATCAAACGGATTCGGATATGATCCTTTGTTCGTCCCTGCCGGGTATAATGAGTCATTTGGCCGGATAGATCCGGAAATAAAGAACAGAATAAGTCACAGAGCCAATGCTTTGACTGAGCTTGGCAAAAAACTTCGTGATAAAGAGGTGAGCCTGTAAATGGCAAAATTTAGAACAAGATTGCTTAAAATGCTTATATTGGGATTTAAACAGCTTCAGGATCCATATTATCAAGGGTTCGCAGCACAAGTATCATTTTTTCTGCTGCTTTCTATCGTTCCTATATTTCTGTTGATGACACAGCTTCTGGGATTGTTTGATATTTCAGTGGAAAGTGCGCTGAAACTTATAGAAGCTTATACAGGTAAAGAAATGTCGGGAATGCTGCGGCAGCTGTTTGAATTCAAGTCCGCCGGATTCAGTTCTGTTATTTTTGCTGCAATTGCACTCTGGGCAGGATCGAGAGCCTCCTTTGCCATCATGAGGATAACGAATTATACGCTTACGGGAGGACGGAGTACCGGAAGAAATTATTTTGTAGAGAGATTCCGTGCAATCAAGACGATAATAATAACGATATTTACCATAGTTTTTTCACTTATAATATTGGCTTACGGCAAGCTGATACTGGAACTGGCGTTGTCTGTGCTGGGACTGGATTCTCAGACATATGCAGACAACATCTGGATGTGGCTCAGATGGGTGCTGGGCTTTGTACTGTATTTTCTCATGGTCAGTTATAATTATTACCTTCTGCCCACGGAAAGGGTACAGTTTCGCAAAATGCTTCCGGGCAGCCTTTTTGCTTCGGTAGGTATGTTGCTGGTAACTTTGTGTTATTCCAGATATGCAAACTCACTTGCGGATTATGACTTGCTGTATGGGGCATTATCATCGGTAGTAGCAATACTTTTTTGGTTTTATCTGCTGTCGTGGGTGCTGTGTCTCGGAGTTTTGTGTATAAAGGTATGGGATGATACGAAGGAAAAAGAGCAGGTAAGTAAAAGAACTCCTGTGAATCTGTAGGTGCAGTATAAAGGAGCCAGATGTGATTGAACAGATAACATTGAAAGAATTGAAGATAGGAAAAACAGCTACAGTAATATCCGTAGGAGGAGAAGGGGCTCTCAGGCAGCATTTTCTTGACATGGGGCTTATTCCGGGTGTAAAGGTGACAATGGTAAAGCATGCGCCTATGGGTGATCCTATAGAATTGAGACTGCATGGTTATGAGCTTACTTTGAGAAAAGATGATGCGGCGAAGATAACAGTTCATCATGTGACAGATACTGATGGAACCGGAAAACATGCAAATTATGAAAGGGCTGTAGCTCATCCTGGTCTGGGAGAGGGAGGGAAATATCATGTTAAAGCAGATGAAGACCCTGTTCCGGAAGGCGAAACCCTGACATTTGCTCTTGCCGGAAATCAGAATTGCGGTAAAACAACACTTTTTAATCAGCTCACGGGAGCGAATCAGCATGTGGGAAATTTTCCGGGAGTGACTGTAGACAGAAAAGACGGAGTCATAAAGAATCATGATGATACCATGGTGACTGATCTTCCGGGTATATATTCCATGTCTCCATACAGCAGTGAGGAGTTGGTGACAAGACATTTTGTTCTTGATGATGATCCCAAAGGGATAATAAATATTGTGGATGCTACTAATATAGAGAGGAATATGTATCTCACAATGCAGCTCATGGAGCTTGACATTCCTATGGTCCTTGCTCTCAATATGATGGATGAGGTAAAAGACAACGGCGGATCTGTAAGAGTCAATGAAATGGAGCAAATACTGGGAATACCGGTGGTTCCCATTTCTGCAGCTAAAGCGGAGGGGATAAATGAACTGGTGGATCATGCTGTCCATGTTGCCAGGTATCAGGAACGTCCGGGAAGAATGGATTTCTGCAGTTCTGAAGAAAAGGGAGGAGCTGTACATAGATGTCTTCATGCTATAATGCATCTTATAGAAGATCATGCTGCAAAAGCAGGCTTGCCGGTAAGATTTGCTGCAAGTAAGCTGGCAGAGGGCGATGATATTATATTAGAGAGGCTGGGGCTGAGCCTGAATGAACGTGAAATGCTTGAACATATAATTATACAGATGGAAGAGGAATGC
>OLOZ01000456.1_pt1 | contig 38211 bp, 34 predicted proteins | sample 1673021 | NCBI WGS metagenome assembly OLOZ01 (sample SAMEA3136747, study PRJEB25190) | human gut metagenome | biome: human gut; feature: human-associated habitat; material: faeces | place: Austria | collected 2013 | reverse complement strand
CCGCCTACATGGCCTTTAACATTCCGGGCACGCCGCGCCTGATCGCTCCGTCCTTCGTGGGACCGTCCTATGCCCGCGAGGCACCGCGTCCTATCACGGTCGACGAGATCCACGAGCTCACACATCAGTTTGGCGACGCTGCCGTGCGCATGCAGAAGGCCGGCGTCGATGGCGTCGAGGTCCATGCGGCGCACGCCCACGGCATGCTCGGCGGTTTTTTGACCCCGCTCTATAACAAGCGTACCGATGAGTACGGCGGCTCGCTCGACGCTCGCATGCGCTTCTTGCTCGAGGTCATCGCTGAGATTCGCGAGCGCTGCGGCAAGGACTTTATCATCGACGTCCGCATTTCGGGCGATGAGTACACCGATGGCGGCCTGACCCTCAACGACATGGTCTACGTCTCGCGTCGCCTGGAGAAGGCCGGCGTCGACATGATTCACGTGTCGGGCGGTACTACCATCAAGCGCGGCTCCGCGATTCCCGCCGCCGGTACCCAGCAGGCCTCGCACGCTGCCTGCTCGCGTGAGATCAAAAAACACGTCAACATTCCTGTCGCCACGGTCGGCCGCATCAATGAAGCCTGGATTGCCGAGGAGCTGATCGAGGACGGCGCTGCCGACATCTGCATGATGGGTCGCGCCAATCTGTGCGATGCCGAGTTCTGCAACAAGGCCGCTGCAGGCAACGCCGACGATATCCGCCCCTGCATTGGCTGCCTGCGTTGCCTGAACGGCATTATGTTCGGCAAGCGCATCTCCTGCACCGTCAACCCGGACGTGGAGCGCGATGAGGCCGGCTACGAGCCTGCCACCGAGGCCAAGAATGTACTGGTTGTGGGCGCTGGTCCTGCGGGCATGGAGGCAGCCTACATTGCCGCCAAGCGCGGCCACAACGTGGTGCTCGTGGACAAGCAGGACGAACCGGGCGGCGAGATGCGCATCGCAGCCGTTCCGCCGGCAAAGCAGGAACTCACGCGCGTGATCAAGTACCAGTATCGTCGTCTGGCCGAGGTCGGCGTGAAGTGCGTATTTGGCACCGAGCTTACTGCCGAGGACATTCAGCGCGACTACGCGGGTTACGAGGTTGTCCTGGCTTATGGCGCCGAGCCCATCACTCCGGCCTTCATGCAGGGCTTTAAGCAGGTTATGACGGCCGATGACCTGCTGGGTGGCAAGGCTTTCCCGGGCAAGAAGATCGTCATCGTGGGCGGCGGCACCGTTGGCTGCGAGACGGCCGATTACCTGGCCCCGTTGGTCAACGATCTGTCGCCGGCCAATCGCGATGTCACCGTCATCGAGATGACCAAGGCGCTTGCTGCCAACGAGGGCGGTGCCGGTCGCGCGGTGCTCATCACGCGCATGCTCTCCAAGGGCGTCCACGTGCTGACCGAGGCCAAGGTGACCGAGATTACCGAGGACACCATCAGCTACGAGAAGGATGGCGAGGTCCACACCATCGCCGATGCCGATACGCTGGTGCTTGCCATGGGCTATCGTCCCAATACCAAGTTGGCCGACAACCTGGCTGCAGCCGGTGTTGCCGCCCACGTGCTGGGCGATGCCCAGAAGTGTGGCAACATCCGCGATGCCATCGGCGATGGCTACAAGGTCGCCTGCGAGCTCTAGTCAATCCCTTGGCGCGTGGGGGCAGGTTGCTTTGCACCGACATGGTGCATGGGTATCTGTCCCCTGCGCGCAGGTGAGGGATTTGGAGCCAGCGTCGGCATACATACCATAGTCAAAGACGGTGTGGCTCATGGACTCGACGGCCATTTTAAAGGCGGCTTCGATCATTGGGTTCTTGGAGTTCTGAGAGTTCTCGTTGATCAGAGCAATCTTCATTGCAAAATACCTCTCCCATCTCACCGCAACTGAGGGAATGGGGGATGCGATAGTATTACGTGGCGATATTTGACAAACCGTGAGCTTCATCCGAGGGGTTTATGGAACAACACCAGCATTATCAGAGCTTGCAAGATCAGGCATACAACGCATTGCGCTCCAAGATTATCTATGCCGAGCTCAAACCCGGCACGCGTCTTTCGGCGATTGGTCTGGAAAAGGAGACGGGAATCGGGCGCACGCCCATTCGCGAGTCCTTTGTGCGCCTGCGTGAGCAGGAGCTGGTGGAAACGCGTCCCAAAAGCGGCACCTATGTCTCAAAAATCAGCATGGAGCGCGCCGAGAACGCCTGTTTCTTGCGCGAGAAACTCGAAAGAAGCGTGCTTATTAAATGTTGCTCTGCCGTCACGCCCGAGCACAAGCATCGGCTCGAGCGGATTCTTGCCGAGTCCGAGTCGTTTGACCATAGCGAAACGCGTCGCTTTTTCGACTTGGATAACCTGTTTCATGAGACGTGTTTTGAGATTGCCGGCCGCCATATGTTGTGGGATTGGATGAAGAGCGTCAATACGCATTTTGAGCGCTACAACTGGTTGCGTATGGTGTCGCAGAATCTGGATTGGGAGCCGATTCGTCGGCAGCATCGCCGGATTCTCGAGGCCATTAAGAGGGGCGATACCGACGCGGCGAGCTATCTGGCAGAGACACACCTGCACCTGATGCCCGAGGAACAGGGCCCGGTTATCGCCTTACATCCCGACTATTTTGAGCCGTCTAAAGACTCGGCTATCTAGCCCATCACTGCATCTGCTCGAGATGCAAAAAGTGTGTTGCTTGGACGGGCATGTGGGCCGGTCTATTGGTGCGCCTGATATTGGTGTGCCCGGGAAACTCTGACGAAACAATCGTATGAGAAAGTAAAATGTCTAACGTATCGATTCGGCAACTTTGCTGTGTGCGTGAAGGGATGCCCCATGAATCAGCAGCAGAATATCGACTTCGTGCTTCGAACCGTCGAGCAGCGTGACATCCGTTTTGTGCGTCTGTGGTTCGTCGACGTGTTGGGTCGTCTTAAGAGCTTTGCCATCAGCCCCGAGGACCTTGAGGTCGCCTTCGAAGAGGGCGTGGGTTTTGACGGCTCTGCTATCGAGGGCTTTGCCACGCCTGAAGAGGCCGACATGCTGGCCTTCCCCGATCCGTCTACGTTCCAGGTTCTTCCTTGGCGTCCGAGCGACAACGGCGTTGCGCGTGTGTTCTGCGACATCTGCACACCCGATCGTAAGCCTTTTGCGGGCGACCCCCGCGAATGTCTGCGTGCTATGTTCTATCGTGCCGAAGAGGCCGGCTTTATCATGAACGTGGGCGCCGAACTGGAGTATTACTACTTTAAGAACGACCAGGTCCCCGAGCCCCTGGACAACGTGGGCTACTTTGACCTTTCCGAGTCCGATTCTGCTCGCGACCTGCGCCGCAACACCGTGCTCACGCTCGAGAAGATGAGCGTTCCTGTGGAGTATACGTTCCACTCTGCTGGCCCCTCCCAGCATGGCATCTCGCTGCGCCACGCCGAGGCCCTCACGATGTCCGATGCCATTACCACCGCGAAGCACATCATTCGCTTGGAGGCATTTGAGGCTGGGTGCCACGCTGCATTTATGCCCAAGCCCCTCTCGAAGGCTCCCTCGTCTGCGATGTTTTTGCACCAATCCCTCTTTGACCGCGAGGGCAATAACGTGTTCTATGGCGATGACGACCCGGTCTACCATCTGTCCGATACGGCCAAGCATTACATGGCGGGCATCCTGGCGCATGCACGCGAGATCTCGGCTATCACCAACCCCACGGTAAACTCCTACAAGCGTCTTACCACGGGCGAGGGCACGACGCCCGAGTACGCCATGTGGGGTCTGCGCAACCGCTCCGCAATGATTCGCATTCCCATCTACAAGCCGGGCAAGCAGCTTTCCACCCGTATCGAGCTGCGCAGCCCCGATCCCATGGCCAACCCCTATCTGGTGAACGCCGTAACGCTGGCGGCTGGTCTTGACGGCATCGAGCGCAAACTCGAGCTTCCGGCGGAGACCACCGCGGCTGCCTTGCGCATGTCCGAGCGCGAGCTCGAGCAGGCTGGTTACACGCAGCTTCCGCGCAATCTGGAAGAGGCGCTGGACATCTTTGAGGATTCTCAGTTCATGAAGGATGCTCTGGGCGAGCATATCCACAGCTTCTTCCTTACAAAGAAGCGCTTGGAGTGGAAGAAATACGCTTCATGCGTCTCGCAATGGGAAGTCGACCGATATCTTTCCAACTCATAAAGGCCAGCCAAGGGCATATGGGGCCTGTGTGGCCCAAATTGCCTCGCCTTACCGTATGTGACCCGTATGAGCTGCTAAAATGTACCCTGTAAGGGGGTTTGGTATGTCAGAGAAAAACATCCTTTTCATGGCTCGCACTACGCGATACCACGAATTCACGCGTTCCCTCACTCAGACCATGGGAGCGGAGGTTTTTGCTGCGACTCCCGATTCGCCGACCGCGGCACACGACTTCGACCTGCTCGTGCTCGACACCGACGGCATTCGCAACGATCGTATCGAGCAGATTGCCAAGTGGCTGGACGATCGTGGCAACATTCCCATGCTGTTGATTGTGGACGAAGATGCTTTGTCCGACTTGCGCATCCCCGCCCATGGTCATGCCGATTTCATCTGCTCGGGAGGTTCAGCGGGAGAGCTTGAAGCGCGCGTGCGTCGTTTGCTGGGCGAGGAAGAGTCGTTTTCGGTCGATGATGTTTTGCATATCGACAATCTTGTGATCAATCTGGCAACCTACCAGGTGTATCTGGACGGCGAGCCCGTTGACCTTACACTTATGGAGTACTCGCTGCTCTCGTTCTTGGCTATGCATCCCAATCGTGCATATAGCCGCGAGGTCTTGCTGCATCGCGTGTGGGGCTTTGAGTACTGCGGTGGCACGCGTACCGTTGACGTGCACATCAGGCGTATTCGTTCCAAGGTGGGCCCGCAGATTGCGGCGCACATCACCACCGTTCGCGGTGTGGGCTATCTGTTCAAGCTCTAAGTGTTTGTGGCAAAAGCGGAGGAATCATCTTTGGATGCGGCGGCAATGGTGTCGCCGCGTTTTTATATTGAAGCCTCTTTGTGCATACCTTAGATTTAGCTTAAGGTACTCGTTGTTGGGGACAATGGTGCTCGCAATGGGGTACAACGGTGCTTGATTAAGGGCATATGGAAAGGAAGACCAATCCATGAGTGAAGATATCGATTCGCGTCGCGACGACTCGGGTGCTACCGCGCCGGCGCCACGCGTCGCCGTTGAGCCCACGCCGCAGGCGCCTGCCGGGCAGGCACAGCCAGGTCCTGAGGCTGCGACTCCAGGAGCTGCGACGCAGCCTCCCTTCAATGCCGGCAATCCGTACGCCGCCCAGACGCAGACCGTGGCGCACACGGTGGTAAAGACCAAGACCAAGAAGCTGCCGGTGTTCCTGTGCTCCTTGGTGGGCATGGTTGTGGGCGCTGTCTTGGTCGTGGCGCTTATCATGACGGGCGCGCTTAACGTCAACCGCGACGCCGGCACCGCAACCGCAACAAGCGAGTCTTCCGGCGGTTCTCAGACCATCAAGATCGATGCCGAGGACACGACGCTTGCCGAAGCTGTCTCGGCAAAGGCCTTGCCTTCCGTGGTATCCATTACGGCATGGAGCTCGGGTTCTTCCGAGAACGTCATGCAGGGCGATGATTCCGAGGCTTCCGGCTCCATCGGTTCGGGCGTGGTGCTCGACACCGATGGCAACATTCTTACCAACAACCATGTGGTCGAGGACGCAACCGACATCACGGTTTCCCTTAACGGCGAGAGCTATGAGGCCGAGCTCGTGGGTGCCGACACCTCGAGCGATCTTGCAGTGATCAAGCTTAAGGACGTGGATGGCAAGAACCTCACGCCCATCGAGGTCGGCGACTCCGATGACCTTAGTGTGGGCGAGTGGGTTATGGCTATCGGCAGCCCCTTTGGTAACGAGCAGTCTGTCTCGACGGGTATCGTGAGCTCGCTGTACCGTTCCACGGCGCTCCCCACCACGAGTGGCACGTATATCTACGCCAATATGATTCAGACCGATGCTGCCATCAATCCGGGTAACTCCGGCGGCGCGCTCGTGAACGATAACGGTGAGCTTGTGGGAATCAACTCCATCATCGAGAGCTATTCGGGCTCCAGCTCAGGCGTGGGTTTTGCCATCCCGTCCAACTATGCGGTGAAGATCGCCAAGCAGATCATTGGCGGCAAAACGCCGGAGCATGCGTATTTGGGTGTTCGCCTGGGTACGGTGACCGCATCCAACGCGCGCCAGAATGACCTTTCGGTCAATGAGGGCGCCTATGTTGGCGAGGTTATTGCCGGCAGCCCAGCAGATGAGGCGGGCATCAAGAAGGGCGATGTTGTTACCAAGGTTAACGACGAGCAGATTTCCTCTGCAGACAGCCTGATCATTGCCCTGCGCTCTTACGACGTGGGTGACACGGTGACGCTTACTGTCCAGCGTGGCAAGAACGAGAAGAAGATCGATGTGAAGCTGGGCTCTGACGCCGATGCGCAAACGTCGCAAGGCGAGGAGGCCAACACCGACAGCGCGGAGGGAGCCGGCAACGGCATGAGCGAGGAGGAGTTCCTCGAGTATCTACGGGAGCTCATGGGCAATGGCGGCGCCGGCAGATAGCTTTCCGTGAGAGGACGCTGGTTTTCCCAGCGCCCTCTTTTTATGTGACAGCAAAACGACAGGTTTAATCTGTCACATTCGACCGTTCGCCGAACGTCTCTTCGCGTTCACGGTGCTAGGCACTGATGATGCGCGGAAGGGAAAGGTCGAAGGCATCGACGGGTACGCGCGGGACCTGTTGCTCGCTAAAGGCGACGCCGACTACGAAGCAACGGGGCTGGAGCTTGGGAAGATAACGATCGTAGCAGCCGCCGCCATAGCCCAGGCGCATGCCATTGGCGTCGAATCCCACAAGGGGGACTACGATCGCGTCGAGTTCGTGCGGGGCGACAGCGGGGTAGCGCCCATTTTCAGCATTACCGATAGGCGAAAAGGGTCGCACCGGATATGCGGTAAACGGGGCGGAACCGTCGAGATAATCCTTGTACGAGACAATGCGCATCTGCATGCGCTGACCATCTTGAAGATTTGGAAGCATGGCAGGGAAGGCGACGCGCGCTCGCGCATTGTAAAGGGCGGCGATGAATTCGCCCAAATCGACTTCACTTCCCATGGGGAAGTAGACGGCAACGATGGGTTGGCGGCTCATGCGCGTCGGGAGGGCTTGTTTGACTGCATCTGCAAGATTGGCGCAAATCGCGCTCGATTTGCGGGAGCGAAGGGCAGGGGCCAAAGCATCGCGCTGCGCGATGATCCGGGCGCGAACCTCTCGTTTTAACTGGGCAATATCGTTATCGCGGGGGCTATTATTTAGCATGGCAGTTGCCTGCGGTGACGGCATGTACAATTGGTCGATACGCTTCTACAAGCTGGTCCAAGCGCATGCGCGCGTTCGCAGCGCTTGTGGATGGAAGGCCGGTGAGTAGAATGTTTCGAGCGCCGAGCATGTCTCCATTCATGCGCTGACACAGCTGCGTGGCCTTTCCTCCTGTTGTGAAGACGTGCGTGATGGGTGCAGCATCGAAGATGCGCGTGAGATCGTTGGGAATCGCGTCGACGATGCTTGCGTCGGCGGCCCCTTCGATGGTACACGAAGCAAGCACATCCCAAAGGGCAATATGCTGCTTGAGGAGAAACGCGCGACGCGCATTGTTTTCGACAAGAGAATGGTCGGGCAGTTCGAACAGCGCCTCCATCACGCGCCAGAAGCGGTTTTGCGGATGTCCATAGTAGAAGCCGACTTCGCGGGACTTGGGTGAGGGCATGGTCCCCAGCACGAGTACGCGCGAGCGCTCGTCAAAAATCGGTTCCAACGTATGTTCGATATGCTGAGCTTCCATCTACCCCACCTGCGATGTGACAAAAAGTCGACAGGTTTATTTTGTCACATTTTGCTGCTACTCTCCCAACGCCGACCGAGGGCTGCTGTAGCTTAGATTCAACATGGGCTAAATGCAGCAAAAAGTCCCACTTGGAGGACCCACTAGGCGTTCCAAATGGGACATTTTGCTGCAAATGCCGGCAATGGAGACGGCAGCCTGTCTGCGTGCGCTTCTTTTGCTCGTACGCTCTTGGCTATTCTTCCTCGCTCAGGCAGTACTGCTCGATAATCTCGCGCAGCTCCTCGATACCCTGGCCCGATTCGGATGAGGTGACGATGACGTTCTTGGCCGGCACATTGAGCTGACGCTTGATGGCCACCGTTTGCTTTGCTTGCTGGTTGCGTGAAAGCTTGTCTGCCTTGGTGAGCGCCACGATAAAGGGGAACTCGCCTTCCTGCAGAAACTCAATCATCTGATGGTCGAGCTTGCTGGGGTCGTGGCGGATATCCACCAGCGAGACAACCAAGTTGAAGCTGCGATCCAGGTCAAAATAATCGCCGATAAGCTGCGCCCAGCGATCGCGCTCTCCCTTCGAGCGCTGTGCAAAGCCGTATCCAGGCAGGTCGACGAAGTGCACGCCGTCTGCCTCGAAGAAGTTCACATTGGCCGTTTTGCCCGGGGTGCTCGACACCTTAACGAGATTGCGACGATTGAAGATCTTGTTCATGATAGACGACTTGCCCACGTTCGAGCGGCCCACGAAGCTCACCTCGGGGCAGGTCGAAGGCGGAATCTGCGAAGCCTTGCCGTATGAAGCGACGAACTTGACGGTGTTGTAGTTGATCTGGTTTGCCATAGTGCTCCTTTACGCCTCGTTGCCGCAAATGACGCGACGGACGATGCCGAGAGTGATGTTGCTCGCGCGCTGCGCGTACTCCTCGAGGTCGAATTCACGCGTGCACAACGCGTCGTATGCTTCGTCGCAATTGTCGGAAATGGCACGCATGACCAGGCAGTCGATGCCGTTTTTGGCGGCGATGTGCGCGATGGCGGCGCCCTCCATCTCCACGCAGTCCGCGTGGGTCGCCTCGATGGCGCGCTCGCGCATCTCGGCACCCGCAACGAAGCGATCGCCGGTGGCGATGATTCCGCGCAGGTATTGCAGACTATCGGGACCTGCTGCTTGCTCGGCCGCGTTGCAGTAGCCGCGGCTCGTGAGAAGCGCCTCGGCAGCATCGACAAGGGCTGGGGTCGAGGTGTACTCCTCGAGTCCCGGGGCGGATTCGGCAAGAAGCGCCGTGTCGGTATCGAGGTAGCGCAGGCGCTCGCCGATCACGATATCGCCGATGTGCAGCACGGGGTTAAGGCCGCCTGCGATGCCCGAGAAGATGAGGGCCTCGGGATGATAGGTGCTGATAAGGTGCTGTGCGGCGGCTGCGGCGTTGACCGTGCCCATGCCCGCCGTGGTGGCAACAAGACGGGCACCATGGTAGGTGCCGGCAAGCACCGTGAGGCCGGCCTCTTGTGTGGTGACGGCTCCGTCAACGGCGGATGCAACCTCGCGAACCTCTTTTTCAAGGGCGCCGATGATAGCGATTGTTTTCATGATTTAACCCCCATATCCTTAGGTTTTTCTGCCCTATGGTATCAAAGCGCCGGCCATCGCGCCTGCGCCAGGCGCCTTTCCAGAGGAAACCGACGAACGCTGCCGCCACGTGACCGTTCGCCGACTTGCGGCTACACTGATGCCGTGGCACAGCCGCCGGGAGCCGGCAGGGTAAATTATTGCGCTGCGCATGCGATGCCCACGCCTGTCCGCGGCGGCCGCGCGCTGACGCTTGTTTGCGTCTTGCTTGCCAAGACGCCCGAGAGAAGGGGCCCTTGATGGCGCTCGTCAAAGTCGATTTCCTTTCCACCTCGCTCATGCGTACGGTGACAATCAACGCCGTTGTCCCTGCCGACTGGGCGTCTATCGATTCGTTGGGCTATGCACGGTCGGTGCCGCGTGAGCAGCAACGACCTTTCAAGACGCTCTATCTGCTCCATGGCGTGTACGGCAACTATACGGATTGGGTTACGCGCACGCGCATCCAAAGCCTTGCGGAGGCGCGAAACCTTGCCGTTATCATGCCGTCGGGCGAGAACGGCTTTTATAACGACCGAGCCGACGGCGCGCGGTTTGGGGAATTTATTGGCCATGAGCTGGTGGAGTTCACGCGAAAGCTCTTCCGTCTTTCCTGCGAGCGCAAGGATACGTTTATCGGTGGCCTGTCCATGGGCGGCTACGGCGCCATCGTCAACGCCCTGCGCCATCCCGAGACGTTTAGCAACGTGGTGGCGTTGTCCTCGGGCCTTTCCCTTAATTCGAAGCGGGTTCTTGAAAGCACATACGATGCCCCGGGTATTCTGGGCAATCGAGGCTTCTACGAGTCGGTCTACGGCCCGCTGGATGCGGTGCGTGGCTCGCAAAACGATTATGATACTCTGGCCGAGCGCGTTGGCGCCTCGGATGGTCCGCGGCCGAGCTTTTATATGGCTTGCGGAGAGGACGATGAACTGCTTGAACCTAACCGCGCGTATCGAGACAAGTTGATAGGCGAGGGCTTTGAGGTGGATTATCACGAGGGTCCCGGCGCACACAATTGGAAGTTCTGGGACACCTGGATCGAGCGCTCTCTTGACTGGCTCCCGCTTGACGGTTCTGATGACCCGTTAAGCAGCGGAAACGTGTTCTAGCGATCGCTGCCGCCCGTGTTGATGTGACAGCAAAACGACAGGTTTATTTTGTCACATCGACAAAAATGCAGCGTCGGGGGCATGCGGTGCTGCGCGGGCGCGTGGAGAGTGTGACAGAATAAACCTGTCGTTTTTTTGACACATGATGGTATGCGAAGGGATATGCGATGACGGAACAAATGAACCTGTTTGGCGATGCGGCGGGTGCGCAATCTACGGAGCCTGCGCTGTCGCATGAACAGGCTGCGGCGCGTGCGGCGGAGCTCCGTCACGAGTTGGACTACCATGCCTACCGCTATTACATGCTCGATGCCCCGGAGATCACCGACGCCGCGTTCGATAAGATGCTCGTCGAGCTCCAGGAAATCGAGTCAGCATACCCCGATTTGATAACCCCCATGTCGTATACGCAGCGCGTGGGAGGCTATGTCTCTGACCAGTTTGCCCCCGTCACGCACATGGCGCGCATGTATTCCATGGACGATGCCATGAACCTCGAGGAGCTCGACGCTTGGCTCGAGCGCACGGAAAACGCCTTGGGCGCCGGCCGCGTGACGTATACGTGCGAGCTCAAGATCGACGGTCTGGGCGTAGCCATTACCTATGAGAACGGCGCTTTTGTGCGCGCTGCTACTCGCGGCGACGGCACGACCGGCGAGGATGTCTCGTTGAATGTCCGCACGATTCAAGACGTCCCCATGCATCTTTCTGAGAAAGCCCTGGCACACATGGGCACCGACCGTGACCGCGTGATCGAGGTCCGCGGTGAGGTCTATATGCCCAAGGGCAGTTTCGTGCGACTGAACGATGAGGCCGATGCCGAGGGACGCGATCCGTTTGCCAACCCCCGAAACGCGGCGGCGGGCAGCCTTCGCCAAAAAGATCCCAAGGTTACGGCCAAACGCGACCTCTCTACCTTTATCTACGCTATTGCCGATACGGCACCGCTGCACGTTCACAGCCAACATGAGTTTTTGGACTGGTTGCGCGATGCCGGGTTCCATGTGAATCCCAACGTCGCGACCTGTAAAACTCCGGCGGAGGTACACGAATTTTGTGCCGATGCCCTGGCACACCGTAGCGATCTTGATTACGACATCGACGGCGTGGTCGTGAAGGTCGATTCCTTCCAGCAGCAGTCCGACCTGGGTTTCACCGCCCGCGCCCCACGCTGGGCCATCGCCTTTAAGTTCCCACCGGAAGAAAAGACAACCGTGTTGCGCGAGATTCGCGTGCAGGTGGGTCGCACCGGCGTGCTCACCCCGGTAGCCGAGTTCGACCCGGTGACCGTTGCGGGCTCTACTATCGCCCGCGCGACCCTCCACAATATCGACGAGGTGCATCGTAAGGATGTGCGCGTGGGCGACACCATCGTGGTCCATAAGGCGGGCGACGTGATTCCCGAGGTCGTGGGCCCCGTGCTCGACAGGCGCTGGCCCGACGCCCGGCCCTGGCAAATGCCTGCGACGTGCCCCGTGTGCGGCAGCCCCGTGGTGCATGAGGAGGGCGAGGTCGCTTATCGCTGCGTGTCGCTCGACTGCGCGGCTCAGCTCAAGGAGCGCTTGCTGCACTGGGTGAGCCGCGGCTGCATGGATGTCGATGGCGTGGGCGACGAGCTGGTGGACAAGATGATTGCCGCCGGTCTGCTTCACGACGTTGCCGATTTCTATCAGCTGACGGTCGAGGACATCGCCGGCCTTGACACGGGACGTACGTACGCCGCCTCCAACGCGCGCCGTGGCGTGCGCGCGGGCGACCCGATCCTCGTGGGTCAAAAGACAGCGAAGAAGGCGATTGACGAGATTACGCGCAGCAAACAACAACCGCTTGGTCGCGTGCTGTTTGCCCTGGGTATTCGCTTGGTGGGAAAGAGCGTGGGCGAGCTTTTGGCCCAGCGTTTTCTCTCTATCGACAGGCTGGTGCTGGCGAGCGAAGAGGAGATTGCGAGCATCGACGGCGTCGGTCCCAAGATCGCCGCGAGCGTCAAGGGCTTTTTGGCGGTGCCCGAGAACCTCGAGGTCCTGGAGCGCCTGCGTCAGGCAGGTCTTACGCTTGAGGAAGATTTGGACCAGATGACGGCAGATGCCGCAGCTGCCGCGGGCGTCTCGGCGGACCTCGCATCCGAGCAACCGCTTGCGGGCCTTACCTTCGTGCTCACCGGTACGCTCGTGCGCCGTACGCGCGACGAGGCGGGAGCTGCGCTCAAGGCATTGGGTGCCAAGGTGACTGGTTCGGTCTCGAAGAAGACGAGCTTTGTGGTGGCAGGCCCAAAGGCGGGGTCGAAGCTCACTAAGGCCGAGAGCCTGGGCGTGCCCGTTTTGGACGAGGAACAGCTTGAGATAATCCTGACGACAGGTGAGTTGCCCACGGCGTAGAAAAACATGCTGACATTTGGGTTTCAAGAAGACTCCCTCAAGCTCTAGACCAAAATGCTATATCATAATTGTGTACACAATTATGATAGGAGTGTGCCATGCCAGTTTGCGTGCCAATCAAAGATATGCGTGACACCGCCAAGTTCTCGGAGCTTGTCGAGTCTACTCCGGGTCCCATCACGGTGACGAAGAATGGCTATAGCAAGTTCGTCGTCATGCGCTCGATGGACTATGATCGCATGGTCCAGGAGCAAGCCAAGGCCCGTCTTATGGAGCGAGTCGCGATTGCGGAGCGCGAGCGGGCGGCCGGTTTAGGACGCAGCGCCTTTGAGGCTTTGAGTGATCTTGAGACAAAATATGGCCTATAACGTCAAAATCCTCCCTACAGCAGAGCAAGAGGTTGACGATATCGTTGAGTATCTGATGGGTCATGGTATAAATACCGCGCGTCGCTTTTTGGCAAAATATCGGCAACGACTCGAGATTCTGCAGGGCGGGGTTGCCGACTATGGGCTCTCCTTTCTGCGAGAGTTGAGAGGTCTTGGATACCACGCGTGCTCCGTGAACTTTTATGTCATGCTGTACTACTACGAAGGCAGCGATGTCGTAATTGCTCACGTGTTTCATCAAAGCCAGGATTATGCGTCGCTTGTCATCGCTTATGACGCTAACAATGAACTTAAAGGGGAAGATGATTAGTTGCCTCGTCGTTCGTTCCCCTAACCCCATGCGGGCCAGGGGGTGGACGTCGTGTCGCCGCGTGCTCTCTGAGGCTCCCTCAATGAAGCAGATTATCCCTTTTAGCACGTCTGTCAGGCGGTCTAAAAGGTTTTTTTGCTTCATTTGGCACGTGTGCACATCTCCCGGGGCGCCACGCTGTGCCGCGTGCCTCTATCGTGCACTTTGTTACTTACGTTACAAATTCGGGCGGGTACTTGACCCCGGGCCTCCTTTTATAATACTTGATTAGTCATTAATTGAGTATTCAAGGAGATGAAGATGGCGCAGGATAATTCCATCTCAACAGACGCGCCGATGCAGCAATCGGCCTCCGACGAAGACATGCGTTTGGGCATGTCGCTCAACGATATCCATATGAGCATCAGCCGCGCATTCCATACCATGAACAACACGACGCGCCCTTGCGCTCGGAGTTTGGGACTGGGGCAAGGTCAGCCTCGTATTCTTTCGTATATCGCGGTGCATGGCGTGAGCACACAGCGCGAGATCGCCCGCTTCTACTCCATCGATCCCTCGGCTGTGTCGCGCCTGCTCGATCCGCTGGAGCGCGAGGGCTTTTTGACGAGCGTTCCGGGCCGCGATCGTCGTACGCGTGCCCTCGATATCACCGAGAAGGGCAGGCATGCCCTTGCCGCTTGGGAAGATGAGTGCCGTCGCGTCGATTGCATCATGTTTCGCGGCTTTACCTCGGAGGAAGAAACTACGCTGAGGGACATGCTCGAGCGCGTACGCAAGAATATGGCAGATGAGCTTGAGGCAGGAAAAAAGCATGAATAACCTGCGTCGCATGATTCATTACCTGGGGACATACAAGATCGACGCCGTGCTCGGCATCCTTATCGTGGCTATCGAGACCTCTATCGAGCTCTTTATCCCCGTGCTCATGGCGCGCATTATCGACGAGGGAATCGCGCATGCCGACATCCCCCTCATCCTACATCAGGGCGCACTGATGCTTGCCTGTGCGGTCACGTCGCTTGCCCTGGGCTTTTTCTACGCGCGTTTTGCGTCGAGGGCTTCGGTGGGGCTCGGAGCGAACTTGCGTCAGGCGGAGTACGAGAAGATCCAGCGCTACGCCTTTGGAAACCTCGACCATTACCAAACGTCGTCGTTGGTCACGCGCATGACCACCGATATCACCGTCATTCAAAACGCCATGGCAAACGGCTTTAGACCCTGTGTGCGCGGGCCGATGATGCTCATCATGTCGCTTGTCTACGCGTTTTCGCTCAATCGTGACCTTGCCATGGTGTTCGTCTGCATCCTGCCGGTCCTCGCGCTGGCTCTCGGCGTTATCACCTGGCGCGTATCTCCGCTCTACCAGCGCCTTCAGACCTCAATGGACCACGTAAACCGCGTGGTGCAGGAAAACCTGACTGCCGTTCGCGCCGTCAAGGCCTACGTGCGCGAGCCGCAGCAGTGCGACGTGTTTGGCAGCGTGAACAGCGAGCTTGCGCAGGGGGCTACCAAGACGTTTGGAACCGCTCAGTTCAACCTGCCGGTATTCCAAGCGGCAATCTACACGGCAGCCACGCTCGTGCTGTGGGTGGGCGGCCAGATGATTTGCGCAAACACCCTGACCGTGGGCGAGCTCACGGGCTTCATGAGCTATGTCTTGCAGGTCATGAACTCGCTGATGATGATCTCGAATGTTTTCCTGCTGCTCACGCGTGCGCTTACGAGCGTGGAGCGCGTGGGTGAGATTCTTGACGAAGAACCCCTGATCGCCTCTCCGGCGACAGCGCATACGCTCACAGCCGTGCCAGACGGCTCGGTCTCCTTTCGCGATGTCACCTTTAAATATCGCGCCGAGGCGGAGGAGGACGTGCTCGAGGGCATTTCGTTCGATATCGCAAGCGGCTCCACGGTGGGCATCTTGGGCAGCACGGGCGCGGGCAAAAGCTCGCTCGTGCAGCTCATTGCGCGCCTGTACGATGCGACGGCGGGCGAGGTGCTGGTGGGCGGCCATGACGTGCGCGAGTACGATCTAGCTGTTCTTCGCGACGCCGTGGGCGTGGTACTGCAGAAAAACGTGCTCTTCACAGGCACCGTGCGCGACAACCTGCGCTGGGGCAATGCCGAGGCAACCGACGAAGAGCTCCTTGAGGCGTGCCGCCTGGCGTGCGTGGACGAATTCTTGGATCGTATCGGCGGTCTCGATGGCGACCTGGGACAGGGAGGCGCCGGTGTATCCGGCGGCCAAAAGCAGCGCCTGTGCATCGCCCGCGCTCTGCTCAAGCGTCCGCGCATCTTGATCTTCGACGATTCGACAAGTGCTGTGGACATGGCCACCGAAGCTAAGATCCGTGCCAACTTGGCAAGCATCCCGGGCGTTACCTGCATCATCATCGCGCAGCGCATCACTTCGGTGATGGATGCTGACAAGATCATCGTTTTGGATGACGGTCATCTTCATGTGCAGGGCACCCATGCGGAGCTTCTTGAGGCCGATGCCATTTACCAGGAAATCTACGCTTCTCAGGTGAGGCATGCCGACAAAGCGACGCCTGATGATTCTTTGAGGGGAGGCGAGGCCCATGCCTAAGACTGCAGCTCAGGCGCGCCCGGAAAACCTCAAGCATACGTTGCGCTGTCTGCTTTCCTACATGGGGCACGCCAAGATCTCGCTTGGCATCGTGAGCGTGCTTGCCGTTGTTTCGGCTCTCGCCAACCTGCTGGGTACCTACATGATCAATCCCGTTGTGACGGCGCTCACCACAGGACATGCCGATAGACTGGGCTCGCTTATCGCGCTTACCGCCACCATCTACGCGCTGGGCGTGGCCTGCGCGCTGGGCTACACGCAGATTATGGTTCGCGCGGCGCAGCGGGTGGTGTTTGACATTCGCCGCGACCTGTTTGCGCATATCCAGACGCTTTCGCTTGCCTATTTTGACCGTACGCGGGCGGGCGACATCATGAGTTTTTTCACCAACGACGTGGACACCGTTTCCGAGGCGCTCAACAACAGCTTCGCAACGGTGATTCAGGCTGCCGTGCAGACGGTGGGAACGCTGGTCTTGATGTTTGTTCTCAATTGGCGTCTTGCGCTCATCACCGTGGCGTGCGACGTGGCCATCGTGGCGCACGTGCGCTATTCGGGCACGCGCAGCAAGAAGTTCTACGCGCGTCAGCAAAAGGCGCTAGGTGCGCTCGACGGCTATATCGAAGAGATGGTCTCGGGGCAAAAAGTCGTCAAGGTCTTCAACCATGAACAGGCAAATGTTGCCGAGTTTACCGACCGTAACGAGGGCTTGCGCCAGGCGGGAACCTCGGCACAAAGCTATGCCGCGACGATGGTGCCGGTCACGGTGTGCATCGGGTACGTGAACTATGCGATTGTGGCTGTGGTGGGCGCAATCTTGGCCATCCATGGCTTGGCGACCGTGGGCGCGCTCGCGAGCTACCTGGTGTTTGTGCGCCAGGCGGCAATGCCGTTCAATCAGGTGACGCAGCTGGGCAACTTCTTGCTCAATGCCCTTGCGGGTGCCGAGCGTCTGTTTGCCGCGATGGAGCTTGAGGGCGAGTGCGACGAGGGCCGCGTGACGCTCGCGCAGAATAGCGAGGACGAATGGTCGTGGAGGCTGCCGGAGGGCCAGGGTCTGGGAGCCTATGGCAAGCTCGTGCCCGTGGCTGCCGATGCGGATGCCGGCGAGCAGACCGCCCCTGCAGTTGATTGTGTGGCGGATGCCGAGGCATCGGGTGCGCGCCCGCAGCGCACAGCGCTGGGCGCAGACGGCACGCTGCTGGCAATCGAGTCGGTTCCGCTGCGAGGCGACGTACGCTTTCATGGTGTGGACTTTGGCTACGTGCCGGGAAAGCTGGTCCTGCACGACCTCAACCTGTTTGCCAAGCCAGGCCAAAAGATCGCTTTTGTGGGATCGACCGGTGCCGGCAAGACCACCATTACCAACCTCATCAACCGCTTCTACGAGCTTGACGCGGGCGAGATTACCTTCGATGGTATCGACGTGCGTAACATCGCCAAGGCGGATTTGCGCCGAAGCCTCGGCATCGTATTGCAGGATACACACCTGTTCACGGGGACTATTGCCGATAACATCCGCTTTGGCAAGCTTGATGCCACCGACGAGGAAGTGCGTGCGGCGGCGCGTGCGGCTTGCGCCGATTCGTTCATTCGCCGTATGCCGCACGGCTACGACACGATGGTGACCTCCGACGGGGCGAACTTGAGTCAAGGACAGCGTCAGCTGCTCGCCATTGCTCGTGTGGCGGTGGCCGATCCTCCCGTGCTGATTTTGGACGAAGCTACGTCGAGCATCGACACGCGTACCGAGAAGCTTGTGGAGCGGGGCATGGACCGCATCATGGACGGCCGTACGACTTTCATGATTGCGCATCGCCTGTCGACCGTGCGCAATGCCAACGCCATCATCGTTTTGGAGCACGGGCGTATCGTCGAGCGCGGCACGCATGAAGAACTGCTCGCCCAGCACGGCGAATACTGGCAGCTCTACCAGGGCCTCAAAGAACTCGACTAATGTGACAAAAAGTCGACAGGTTTATTTTGTCACATTTTTACGGGTCCTACATATTGAGCTCCAGCAGGACACGCCGGGCCGCATGTAACGGTTCTGTACGCGCTTGAATGCCGGGCACGGAAGATGGATATAGTAGAAGCAGTAGAAGCGAAAGCTATTACGATTGAAGAGGATTGTGCCCGCGCATGCGCGTTTTTGATTTTGACAACACCATCTACGACGGCGAGAGTCCTTACGACTTCTATCTGTTCTCGCTCAAGTACAATCCGAAAGTCGTGCGTTTCGTGCCGCCGCTTGTCTACTACGGCATGCGCTACTCCAAGGAAAAATGCACGTTGGAGGAGCTCGAGCATGCCATGGGCAAGTATCTCAAGGCGTATCTGAACTCCTTTGATGATATCGATGGTATGGTGAGCGCCTTTTGGGACGCGCACATGCATAAAATCAAGCATTGGTATCATCCGCAACCCGACGATGTGATCATGACCGGGTCGTTCGACTACACCATGAACGAGATTCAGCGGCGTCTGGGTATCAAGACCATGGTGTGCTCGACGGTCAATCGCGATACTTTGGAGCTTGAACATCTCAATTTTGGAACCAACAAGGTCAAGGTGTTCCGTGAGATGTTTGGGCCAGACGCCGTGCCCGACGAGTTCTATAGCGATAACATGATCGACCTGCCCATGATGAAGCTCGCGCGCCGCGCTTATCTGGTGCATGGCAACCATATCAAGCAGGTTAACGTTTAGGCTGCGGTGCCACCCAAGCCATGTCGTTTTGATTGACGTCGGGGTGGCCAAAGAGCTCTTTTTGGCTAGCGCCTGTGACTTCAATGAACAAAAGATGTTACGAACTTGTGCACATTTGTGCAATTTGCGCGGGTGCGGGCAACTCTTGTGTGACCCAAGCACGACAATGCGGGTGAATGCCGGCGATAAGGAGGACATCATGGAGTCATTCACGTATTTTGCCCCGACCCGCTTGCTATTTGGACCAGGCAAGCTCAATGAGCTCGGAGACCAGGAGCTGCCGGGCAAGCGCGCCCTTTTGGTTACCACGGGCGGCAAGTCCGTTAAGGCAAATGGCTATCTTACGCGCGTGGAGGCTCAGCTCGACCGTGCCGGCGTAGAGCACGTCCTCCTTGACCGCATCGAGCCCAACCCCTTGCGCGATACCGTGAACGCGGGAGGCTGGATGGCGCGTGTGGAACACTGCGATTTCGTGCTCGCGCTGGGCGGCGGCTCCGTTATGGACGGCTGCAAGGGCATCTGCGTGGTGGCGGCCAACCCCGGGCATGATGTCGAGGGTAACGAGATTGCTGGTGACATTTGGGACTATGCCATGGGCGGTACCGCAAAGGGTCTCCCCATTCCAAACGATCCGCTTCCGTTGGTGTGCGTGACCACGACGGCGGGCACCGGCTCCGAGGTCGATGCGGGCGCCGTGCTTTCTTGTGAGGAGACCGACGAGAAGCTTCGTTTGGGCAATCCTCGCCTGTTTCCAAGCCTTTCGGTGGTCGATCCCGAGCTCATGCTCACGGTCCCTTCGCACCTCACGGCTTTCCAGGGGTTCGATGCCCTGTTCCACTGCGTGGAGTGCTATATCAACAATGCGCACACTCCCATGGGCGATATCATTTGCCGTGAAGGCATCCGAAGCGCTGCCATGGCGCTTCCCGCCTGCGTGCATGACGGGTTTGACCTCCATGCGCGCACGCAGCTTGCTTTTGCCAATACCCTGGGCGGCTACGCTATGGTTTGCTCGGGTTGCGCGGGCTGCCACGGAACGGAACACGCCATGAGCGCGCACCATCACGGCCTGCCGCATGGGGCGGGCCTCATCATGATCAGCGTGGCCTATCATCAGCATATGATCGACGCCCACGTGTGCGATGACCGCTATGTCGACATGGCGCGTCTGATGGGCAATTGGCTTGCCAGCAAGCCCGAGGATTTTATCGTCGGGCTGGAGCGCTTGATTGACGAGTGCAACATGGGCGACCTCAAGATGAGTGACTGGGGCATTACGCCCGACGAGTTTGATGCCATGGCGAGCAACGCTCTTGACACCAACGATGCCTTGTTTGCGCATGATCCGGCACAGCTCTCTCATGATGACGTGGTGAATATCCTTCAAGTCTCTTGGGTAGAGTAGCGCGCAAACGATCATCCTGCTGGGAGCGGGGAGATCTTCTCGGTTTTGGCTCAATATGGCGTAGCGAGCCTGCGGGCGGCTACCTCATGTGAGATAGAGGGGAATGCGCGTGAAAAAAGGTTACGCAACAAGGCGCGGCAAGATTGTTGTCGAGGATGCTGCGGCGTACGTGCGTGACCTTGCTCAACGTCTGGAGGCGCGAGGAAGGCTGGGCGCGACGCGTTCGTTTATCCAGCACGGTGACGTCTCGGTGTATGGCCATGTGCTTGCAGTGGCAAGGGCGAGCATTTGCATGGCTCGCGTGCTTTCTCGTGTGGGCATAGCTGTCGACGTGCACGCTTTGGTGCGCGGCGCCCTTCTGCACGATTCCGATTCGAGTCATCGCCTTCATGGGTTCAGGCATCCCTTTTTTGCTCTTGATCGTGCCGAAGAAGATTTTGACTTGACCCCCATCGAGCGCAATATCATCGCCCGCCATATGTTTCCCCTTGTGCCGATTCCGCCTGCGTGCCGCGAGGCGTGGATCGTGTGCTTGGCGGATAAGGCGTGTGCGCTGGGCGAGACGATTGGCGGGCGTGTTGGCGGCAAGTGCCGGATGAGGGGAAGAGGGAAGCACGCATGAACGGTGCGTTGAGGCATACGATGGCGGCAATCGCTTCCGCTGTTCTGGCTATTCAAGTTGCGATTTCCATTCCGGGCGCTCCGCTTTCGGCACTCGTGCTTTCCTTTATGGTGTATGGCTTTGCAGGATGGCTGTGGGAGTCGACGGTTTGCGCCATGCTCAACCACGGCTCGTTTTCCAATAGCGGCTTTTTGCTTGGGCCGTGCTGTCCCATTTACGGCGTGGGCGCGCTTGTCTGTTGGTTTGCGCTGCACGGCATCGAAAACGTGCCGGTGCAGTTTTTGGCAGCCGGCGCGCTGTGTTGTTGTATTGAGTACCTTGTGGGCGTGATTCTCGAGGTCACGACCCATGCGCGTTTTTGGGATTATTCGGACATGCCGCTCAATTTTCAGGGGCGCATATGCCTGTACGGCTTTTTGATGTTTGGCGCAGGGTGTGTGCTTATTTGTCGCGTTGCCGAGCCGGCGCTCTTGGGGATGCTCGCATCGATGCCGGTATGGGCGGTGAGGGCGCTTGCCTTGGCCGCGCTGACGCTGCTTGCGGTTGACGCGGCGGCATCGATGGCGAGCTTCCGACGTCTTTCCGACTCGCTGGAGGAGCTGCGCGGCGAGCTTGCCGATCGTATCAACGATTCGCTCAAAGACGCTTCCGATTCGCTGGTCGAGCGTATTCCGGAGACAGCCCTCGATTCTGCGCAAACGGCGCATGTGCGTGGCCGTGCCATCAATGGTTGGCTGCTCGAGATTTCCGATGCGGTGATGGATTCTTTGCGCGAGAAAGTTGAGATGCCGGCGTTTATCGCCGACGGTGCCCATGGTTTGCGCCTGGCTGCACAGCGCTTTTCAGATGCGGCGCCTCGCCCGCACCTGTCTAAACGTTCGGCACGCAAGATTTCGATTTCCAAGCGTGACCTGCGCTTCTTCAATGCGTTTCCGCATTTGCGCATGATGAAGTACGAAGGCGTTATCAGGGCGACGAGGCTTAAGGCCCACGCCTACGCTCTCTTCCGCCGCAAGGGGCTGTAGCACCGCATCTTGCCCCTCAAGCCTGCGGGCGCCGCACACAAGGCGTGCACCCTTGTCTTTCGAGGCAACCTGCGGTGCTACAGCCCCTTGCGGGCGTCGACGGGGCCAGCGCATCTTGCTCCTCAAGCCTGCGAGCATCGCCCCGAGGCGCATGCCCTTGTCTTTCGGGGCAACCTGCGGTGCTACAGCCCCTTGTGGGCGTTGACAGTGCCGGTGCATCTCGGCCCTCAATCGTCGGGCGCCGCATGCTCGGCGCGGTGTCCTCTTCTTTTTGGTCGGCCTACAGCACTGCGGTACCTTGCGCATCGCTTGCCCTTCACAGAAGTGTGGCCGCCCGCCAGGCTCATTTGTCAGATAATGGATTGCATCGGTGTGCGCAGTTTGCTGTTGACGTTGACGCGCAGGCAGCGCATAACATTGCCGAATGATGTGAGGGCCCGTCAATGCATGGACGGGTATACCGAGCGCTAAAGGGGAGGTAAAAGGCATTGCAGGACGTTATCGCGTACTTTTCGACGCATGGTGCGGACTACATTCAGATGGTGCTCGAGCACCTGAATGTCAGCATCCTTTCGCTTGCAGTTGCCATCCTTATTGCCGTGCCGCTCGGTATCGCCTGCAGTCGGTCCCCGTTGCTCGAGAAGATCTCGGTTGGGGTCTCCGGTATCCTGCGCATCATCCCGAGCCTTGCTGTGCTCGTCGTTTGCGTGCCGATTTTGGGCACGGGGGTGCTGCCTGCGGTCGTGGCGCTCACCGTGCTTGCCATCCCGCCCATTCTCATCAATACGGCTCTCGGCTTTCGTTCGGTGCCCGCCGATGTCCTCGAGGCAGCGCGTGGCATGGGAATGGACGAACGTTTGGTCTTCTTCAAAATCAAGGTGCCGTTGGCGTTTCCCGTGTCCTTTGCGGGCATTCGCACAGCGGCTTCCGAGGTCGTGGCCTCCGCGACGCTTGCCGCCTATATTGGCGCGGGCGGCCTGGGCCAGATCATTTTCACGGGCCTTGGCCTCATGCGTACCGATCTGCTTGTTATCGGCGGCGCATCAGTTGCGGCTCTTTCCCTTTTAGTGGGTATGCTTCTCTCGGCGATCGACCGGCGGATGCGCCCGTACGAATTTGCCAAGCAATGACGGGGCACCAACGTGTCATGTCAAATCGTCTTGATATAGATCATCTAGAAAAGGAGATGCACATGCCTCAACCTATCGATTCTGCGTCGCCGATGTCTGGCGGCCTTACGCGTCGCCAGTTTGTCCGCGCCGTTGCGGCGGCGGCTCTTGCCACGACCGCTCCTGCTGTGCTCACCGCTTGCGGCTCCAAGGGCTCTGCCGGCACCATCACCGTGGGCTCCAAGGATTTCACCGAGGGCGAGATCATCTCCGAGATCTATGCCCTGGCGCTCGAGGACGCTGGCTTTACCGTCAAGCGCTCGTTTGACATTGCGGGCTCGGTGATCGCCACGGCACTCGAGAAGGGAGAGATCGACCTCTATCCCGAGTACACGGGTACGGCGCTGCTCACCGTTCTCAAGGCGGAGATGGAAACCGACCCCCAGGCTGTTTATGAAACGGTCAAGAAGCAGTACAAGGAGAAGTGGGACCTGGTGTGGCTCGATATGGCCGAGGCAGCCGACAGCCAGGCCTTGGTCATCACCACCAAGGCTGCCGAGCAGTACGGCATCAAGACCATCAGCGACCTGCAGGCCCATGCAAGCGAGCTGCGTTTTGCCTCGCAAGGCGAGTTCGACGAGCGCTCGGATGGTCTGCCGGCCCTTGAGGCAGCCTACGGGGCTTTTGACTGGAAAGAGCACACGAGCTTCAACAATGGCCTCAAGTACGAGGTCCTCAGGAACGACGAGGCCGATGTCGCGCCCGTCTACACCACCGAGGGCCAGCTCGTGGACGATGCGTTCACCCTGCTCGAGGACGACAAGCACGTGTGGCCGCCCTACAACGTGGCGCCCGTGGTGCGCGGCGAAGTCCTCGACGCCAATCCCGATATCGAAGATGTTCTCAACGCTGTGAGCAAGCAGCTCACCACGAAGGGTCTGACCGAGCTCAACGCCAAGGTCGATATCGACAAGCAGGATTACGAGGACGTTGCTGCCGAGTTTTTCGACAGCCTATAGAAGTGAAAGATGCGAGCGCCGGGCTCCAACGGGGCTCGGTCGATTCCCTTAAGGAGTGCCGAGATGACCGCAGCGGTCGAATTCAAGAACGTGACCAAGCGCTTCGCGGGCATGTCGCACCCGGCGCTCGACGACGTGAGCCTGACGATCGACGAGGGGGAGCTCGTGTGCGTGCTCGGCACCTCGGGCGGCGGCAAGACCACGCTGATCAAGCTCATCAACCGCCTGCACGATGTTGATAGCGGTCAGGTACTCGTGGAGGGCAGGGACGTCTCGACGGTCGACCCGGTGGAGCTTCGTCGAGGTATCGGCTACGTGATTCAACAAATCGGCTTGTTCCCGCACATGCGCGTGGGGGACAACGTCGCCACCGTGCCACGCATTCTCAAGTGGGACCGCGCCCGCACCGCCGCGCGCGTGGACGAGCTGCTCAACCTCGTGGGGCTCGACCCGGGGGAGTTCCGCGACCGCTGGCCCAGCCAGCTTTCCGGCGGCCAGCAGCAACGCGTGGGCCTGGCGCGCGCCCTCGCCGCCGAACCTAAGCTCATGCTGCTCGACGAGCCGTTCGGCGCCATCGATGCCATTACGCGCAACGAGCTTCAAGACGAGCTGCTGCGCATCCACCGCGGTTCGGGCAAGACCTTCGTCTTCGTGACCCACGACGTCGCCGAGGCGTTCAAGCTCGGTACCAAGGTGCTCATCATCGACCGGGGCCGCGTCCAGCAATATGACACTCCCGACCACATTCGCGAACAGCCTGCTACGGAGTTCGTGCGGGCGCTGCTGAGCTCCGGCGCGGGCAGCGGGGCATTTTGCTCTGTTGCCGGCAGGGACGGTGCCTGATGGATGATTTTGTTGCATACTGGGCGAGCCATCAGGACAAGTTCATGGCGGCGCTCGGCGAGCACCTCGTCATCGTGGGGGTTGTGCTCGCGTGGTCCCTCGCGGTGGCGGCGCTCATCACGCTCGCGATCAGGCGCTCGCGCCGCGTCGAGGGTGCGGTCCTGCAGGTCCTCGGCGCGCTCTACTCCGTCCCGAGCCTGGCCCTGTTCTCGCTGCTCATCCCGCTCACCGGCCTGGGGCTTACGTCTGCCACGATTGTCATGGTGGCGTACAACCAGTTCCTGCTGGTGCGAAACATCGTCGAGGGGCTGAACGGCGTGGACCCGGGCGTGGTCGAGGCAGCGACGGGGATGGGGATGAGTCCCCTGCAGGTGCTGCTGCGCGTGGAGCTGCCCCTGGCCTTCCCAGTGATCATGGCGGGCATCCGTCTGGCCGCGATCAGCACCATCGGCATCGCCACTATCGCGGCGACCATCAACGCGGGTGGCCTGGGGACTATCCTCTTCAGCGGTCTGCGCACCATGAACGTCTACAAGATCGTGGACGGGACCATCTTGTGCGCGGCGGTGGCGCTCGTCGCCGACGCGGCGCTCAAGGGCATCGAGCATCTCGTTACCAAAAGGATGTCGCGATAGGGAGCGGCGTTTGCGCGCTCGTCGCGTTTGATGGACGCGCGCCGGCGCAGTCTGCGAGGCCAAAAACGCACCGTTTCCATGATGCGTGCTGCCTCTGATGGGCAGCACAATCCTCGCCTCGACAACGAACTTCCCGATTTCAGTAACAGTATTGCGTTTTGCCGAGTAGACGCCGACTTTCTTTAACAAAACACCAGTTGGCGCGAGCTTAAAGGAGCCGGCTACTCGCGCAGTTGCAATACTGCTACTGAAATCAAGAAGTTCGTTAGTAAAAGAGCGGTGCGCCAAGCCGCGCGACGCACCGTGGGCACGCCCCACATTGACTCACCGGCTGCTCGTGCGACAATAAGCACGATTTGCTGCCTGTTTTGGAGGGGCCATGGCGCGTAATAAGTATCCCGACCAGACGGTCGAAAAGATTCTCGATGTGGCGTTTGGCTTGTTTTGCTCCAAAGGCTACGACAATACGAGTATCTCTGATATCGTGGCCGGGCTCGATGGGCTTACCAAGGGTGCCATTTATCATCATTTTGGTAGCAAAGAGGCCATTCTCGACGCCGCCTTTGAGCGAGCGATGGCTCCGATTGCCCAGGCCCGCCGTACCGTTCGTGAAGACCGCGGATACAACGGGGCACAAAAGCTCCGAGACATCGTTTCTCCCGAATCGGTTGTGCCGCAGGTTGAGCTTTGGCAGCGCATGGGGCTCCTCAACGACCCGATCGCTAATGCGCGCATCCTAGCTACCGAGTATCGAGATTCCTTGAGTGTTTCGGCGCGTTCGTTTTTGCAGCCGCTTATCGAGGAGGGCATAGCCGACGGCTCGATCGTCTGCCCCCATCCGCGCGAGACGGCAGAGGCGCTGAGTCTTCTTGTCAATCTCTGGTTGATTCCGCTGTTCGACCAGGAGGCGATGCGTGACGATATGCTTGCCCGCGGCAATGTGCTGGTTGATATGGCGTCTGCACTCGGCATCGATTTGGGCCGAAATAACGTGCACGCAACCATTGAGGCTGTAGCTGATATTTTGCATCGAAAATAGGCGTTGGCCAGCGCCTTTCCATTTTCATTTTTGCTTTTTGCAAGAGCACGGAAGAAAATCTCTTTCAAGTATACATACCGACGGTATCTTACTTTGATATATTACATACCAACGGTATGTATACTTGAAACGAGGCGAGCTGGGTGTACTTCTGGAAGAGCAAAGAGTACCTGCATTTTGGGGTATTGCTGACGGTGCAGGCATTGGCGCTTGTTTCCGAGAGCACATTGCGCTTTGCTCTACCGCTTTATCTGCTGAATGTCAGTGGCGCTCCGAGTCTTTATGGCGTGGCGACGGCAGTGGCTTTTGTGCCATCTGTTTTGCTTATGCCGGCCGCTGGAGTTGTTGCTGATCGGGTAGACATGCGGCGCATCCTTGTGATTGCCGGTTCGGTCCTCATCTCATGTAGCGCTTGCTACCTTTTCTTGTTTCGGGCCCACCTGCTGGCGATGACGATTCTTTTTCTCGTTGCGCTCTACGCCGTGCATGCACTGTATATTCCGATGTTTCAAGCTCAGATTCCTCGTATGTTGGATACGGCATATGTCAAGCAGGGAGTCTCGCTTGTGAATCAGGTGAGCACGGCGAGCAATATCATCGGACCTGTGGTGGCAGGCGTTTTAATGGGATGGATGCGCATTGCACTGCTTGTGTGTTTTGGAATGGTTTGCCTTGCTACGGCGGTGGTGCTTGTATGTGCATGCCCTTTTCTAAAGAGATCCCCTGCGGCTTCGCCTGGTGCAGGCACAGACGATTCTGCAATAGCGGAAAGGGGAAACCTTTTTCAAGATATGCGCGCGGCTGTTCTCTTCTTGCGCAATGAAAAGCCACTGCTTCTTTCTATTGTCTTTGCATGCCTTGTCAATGCTGTTCTTGCCGGAATCAATGTGATACTTCCCTATGTGGTTACCGAACAGCTTGCATGGAATGCGGCTGCTGTGGGCTCGGCTGAAGCAATGGGGGCCATAGGAGCTTTAGCGGGCAGCGCGTTTGTGGGCCTTACCCCCGGATTCTGTACAATGAAGCGATTCCCTGCTTTTATCGCACTGCTTGGTTTTGGTCCTCTGATTTCAGCGATGGGGTCGTTTTTTGGCTTCAGCGCTGCGGTTCAGTTTGCCTGCTTGACTTCAGGGGTGGCGTGGATTCTTTTTTGGGGGAGCACGATCACGGTAGTGTTGGTGAGTGATATCCAGCTTCATTGCGATGGCGGTATGGTCGGGCGCGTGTTGGCGTTGTTCTTTGCTGCGGCCACCTGCGCTTCTCCTGCGGGGCAGGCAGCTTGTGGCGTCGCGATTGACATGTTCGGGGCGACGGTTTTGCTTGTGTTCATGGCAACGGCGATGGAGCTTTTCGCTGTCTCGATGGCCCTGCTCTTCAAAAAGCATACGAAGTGAGGGCGAATATATCTGCCATAGAGTTGTCTGCTTAATAGGAACTTCCCGATTTCAGTAGCAGTATTGCGTTTTGCCGAGTAGACGCTGGTTTTCTTTCATAAAACCTCAGTTGGCGTAAGCCTAAAATGGGGAGCTACTCGCGCAGTTGCAATACTGCTACTGAAATCAGGAAGTTCGTTGCGTGATGGGGCATAAAGGGCAACGTGGGCGGTGAAATAGGACCCGGAAAAGCCATGCTTGCCGTTTGCGCACCGCCCGCGACGGGGCGCACGGCCTTTCGATGCACACCGCCGCTCGCCCATTCGCCCCGAGCACTTGACGCTTGACCTGCCGCGCTGCTTTCCCGCAGCTTCTTTTCCGCTATGCTGGGAAAAACGCGCGGAATGGAGCCCGGTATGATCAAACTGTTCGCTTGCGACCTGGACGGTACGCTGCTCAATCTCTTTCATACTACCGACGATAAAATCCTCGCAGCGATTCGCGAGATCACCGATGCGGGCGCGCACGTTGCCGCAGCTACAGGCCGCACGAGCGTGTGGTACACCGACGGTGGTTTCGAACCCGGAACCATTGAGGCGATTTGCGCCAACGGTTCTATCATTCGCAGGCGCGACGGCGAGGTCCTTAAGTCCTACATCGTGGACCCGGCGTTTTTGGAAGAGCTTATCCCAGCTTTTCCTGGCATCTGCTTTGACTGCGTGACGAGCGATTCGATTCTTTCGAGCAACACGCGCGAGGTGCGCGAAGCGGGTTTTGTGACCGACAGCCCCTGGCGCCGCATTCTCATGCGCGGCATGCGCGCAAAAGCTTCCTTTTTGGCGCACCACCGCTACGAGGTGCCACTCGCCGAGATCTTGCAGCACGACGTCTGCAAGGTGAACTGCCGCGTGCCCGATCCTGACATGGAGCGCGAGCTTCACGCGTTTTTGGCCGAGCACGCCGACACCGTGGTCAACGCCCCGTTTAATCCGGCGATGTTCGAGATAACCGACCGCGCCTGCAATAAGGGCGAGAGCGTGGCTTGGCTTGCTAACTATCTGGGCTTCTCTGAAGACGAGGTGGCAGTCTATGGAGACGGCGGCAACGACATCGTCATGCTCGATCGCTTTGAGCATGCCTATGCCACGAGCAATGGTTCGGATGCTGCCAAGCGTGCGGCTGGCAACGTCATTGGTAACTGCGCGGCTCATGCTGTGCCGCGCCATATGGTTGCCACACTTCGTAACGACCGCAACCGTACCGTGATTTCCTAGCGGCAGGGAAGCGGCGGGCGCACTGGGTAACGTGCTGGCCTGCCGCTTGGCGCGGCGGAAAAGCAGGGAATCGTCGGGCGCACTGGGCAACGACGTGCCAAACCTGTCGACTTTGTGGCGCGTGGAATAAAATGCACACAGTGTGAAATAATACTCGGAGTGTGAAATAGCACCCGAGGAGGCCTATGCCGCAAACAGATTTTAAGTGCGACCCCCGATCTCTGCGTTCGCAGGCGTCGCTTCGGGACGCACTTGTGCAACAGCTTGGGGCGGGCGAGGATCTGTCGCGCATCACGGTGGCGTCGCTTACCGATTGCGCGGGCCTGACGCGCCGGACGTTTTATAGCCACTACAAAGACATTCCCGATTTTATCCAACAGGTCGAAGATGCCATTATGGATGAGATTCGTACGCTCGTCCGCAATATCGGCGCAGCCACGCTGCCCGAGCTTTATCACAGCATCGACGAGCTGGAGCCAGCGCCTGGCGCGGTTGAGCTGCTCGAATACCTGGCAAAGAATCGTGAACTCATTGGGTCGTTACTGGGCCCTGGCGGCGACCCTGCCTTTATCAAGCGCCTAATCGACCTTGCGCGCGACGAGATTTCAGGACGCATGCAGACGGGCATTTTCCCTGCGGTCTTGGGGTCGTTTTTCGATTATTACCTGAGCTATGTGGTTACCGCCGAGGTGGGCGTGGTTCAGCGCTGGTTCGAAAACGGACTGCCCGAATCGCCCAAAACTATGGCGCGCATCATGACGGTGATCGCCTTTGTGCGTCCCGGCGACCTGTATGGTCAGCCTATCGATATTAACGTGCCGGCATATGGCATGAAACTGTTGAATCTTCAGCTCGACGACACCGACGAGCGCAACGAGAGGGAGTAATCGATGAACGAAGTGAACGAGGAGACGAGCGAGATCCGTCCCGGCGTGGTTCCCGAGGGCGCCATCTACAATGCCGAGGCCGCGACTGGCCAGCTGCACCTGGGCATCGACGTGGGCTCTACCACCGTCAAGCTCGCCGTACTGAACGATGAGAACCAGATTGTCTACGCCAAGTATCAGCGCCACCATACCGATGTGCGTGCCTGCGCGCGCGACCTGTTCGTGGGCGCTGCGGGCCTGCTGCCCGAGGCTCAGATGACCTGCGCCATCACCGGCTCGGGCGGCCTGCTGCTTTCCCAGTGGCTGGGTCTCGAGTTCGTGCAGGAGGTCATCGCCAGCAAGCGCGCCGTCGAGACGCTCATTCCCGCTACCGACGTCGCCATCGAGCTGGGCGGCGAGGATGCCAAGATCATCTACTTCGATAACGGCATCGAGCAGCGCATGAACGGTACCTGCGCCGGCGGCACGGGCGCCTTTATCGATCAGATGGCCACGCTTCTGCACACGGATGCCGCGGGCCTAAACGAGCTCGCTAAGCAGGCCACGACCATCTATCCCATCGCCAGCCGCTGTGGCGTTTTTGCCAAGACCGATGTGCAGCCCCTGCTCAACGAGGGTGCGGCTCCCGCAGACGTCGCTGCCTCCATCTTCCAGGCCGTGGTGACCCAGACTATTTCCGGTCTCGCATGCGGCCGTCCCATCCGCGGCAATGTCGCCTTCCTGGGTGGCCCGCTGCAATATCTCTCCGAGCTCCGTCATCGCTTCTACGTGACGCTTGAACTGGACGAGGAGCATCGCATCGTTCCCAATAACGCCCACCTGTTTGTGGCTTCGGGCGCCGCAATGGCTTATGAGTCTAACAAGCTCTCAACGTTCCCGCAGCTTATCGATGCAATCGATGCCCTGGGCGACACGCAGGGTTCCGAGGTCGCACGCCTGGAGCCGCTCTTTGCCACGCCTGCGGAGTATGACGAGTTCAAGAGCCGCCACGACAAGGAGGTTGTACCCAAGGGCGACCTCGATAGCTACCGGGGTCGTGTGTTTATTGGCATCGACGCCGGCTCCACTACCATGAAGGCCGCGCTTGTGGGCGAGGACGGCCAGCTGCTGCATACCTGGTACGGTAACAACAACGGCGACATCCTGGGCACAGCCAAGGTCATCATGGCCGATTTCTACGAGCACATTCCCGCCGGCTGCACCATCGGCCACGTGACCACCACCGGTTATGGCGAGGCGTTGCTCATCGAGGCCCTCAAGGCTGACTCCGGCGAGATCGAGACGATCGCGCACCTGCGCGGCTCCAAGGCGTTTTTGCCTGGCGTGCAGTTTATCCTCGACATCGGTGGCCAGGACATGAAATGCCTGCGCGTGCGCGACGGCGTGATCGAGCACATCATGCTCAACGAGGCATGCTCCTCGGGCTGCGGCAGCTTTATCGAGAGCTTTGCCGTGTCGATGAATATGGACGTGCGCGCCTTCGCGGCCGCGGCGGTGAATGCCAAAAACCCCGTTGACCTGGGCAGCCGCTGCACCGTCTTTATGAACTCCCGCGTGAAGCAGGCACAAAAAGAGGGCGCTACCGTGGGCGATATCGCCGCCGGCCTCTCGTACTCCGTGATCAAGAACGCTCTGTTTAAGGTCATCAAGCTGCGCGACTCCAAGGAGATCGGCACGAGCGTGATCGTTCAGGGCGGTACCTTCATGTCCGACGCCACCCTGCGCGCGTTCGAGAAGCTTACGGGCGTCAACGCGGTGCGCCCCGATATCGCCGGCTGCATGGGCGCCTATGGTGCGGCCCTGCTCGCGCGCGACCGTGCGGGCGAAGACGGCGTCTCCACCATTCTCTCTGCTGAGGAAGTGGCTGCCCTCACCGTCACGCAAAAGCATGCGCGCTGTGGTCGTTGTTCCAATAACTGCCAGCTCACCATCAATGACTTTGGCGGCGGTCGTCGCTTTATCACTGGCAATCGCTGCGAGCGCGGCGCGGGCCACAAAAAGAAGAAGAGCGAGGCCCCGAACCTCTTCAAACGTAAAAACGAGCTGCTGTTCGACCGCGAGTGCCTGGCACCCGAGGACGCTCCGCGCGGCACCGTGGGCATCCCCCGCGCACTCAATATGTACGAGAACTACCCGTTTTGGCATCGCTTCTTTACCGAGCTCGGCTTCTCGGTCGTGCTGTCCGACCAGTCCAGTAAAAAGACCTACGAGGCGGGCATCGAGTCCATGCCGTCCGAGAGCGTGTGCTACCCGGCCAAACTCAGCCACGGCCACATCATGAACCTCCTGGACAAGGATCCCGACTTCATCTGGATGCCCTGCGTGCGCTGGGAGCGCAAGGAGGATCCCACGGCGGGCAACTGCTACAACTGCCCGATCGTCATGAGCTATCCCACCGCGCTCGGCCTCAATATCGATGAGCTTTCCGAGCAGCATGTCGAGTTCATGTATCCCTTCGTGCCGTATCACGATAAGGTCGAGCTCAAGCGTCGCCTGTATCAGCTCATCGCTGTCGACCGCGTGGCCGATGCTGAGGCCGGCCGCGGCCGCGTGACAGGGCCTAAGATTACACGTTCCGAGATTGACGCTGCCGTGAACGCCGCCTATGAGGAGGACGCTCGCTTCCACGAGGCCATCCAGACCATGGGCGAGGAGACCATCCATTGGATCGAGGAGCACGGCGGCCACGGCATCGTGCTCGCCGGTCGCCCCTACCATAACGACCCCGAGATCAACCATTCGCTGCCTGAGCTCATCAGCTCCTTTGGCTTTGCCGTGCTCACCGAGGACTCGGTGGCACATCTCATCAAGCCCGAGCGCCCCATCCGCGTGGTCGACCAGTGGATGTTCCACTCGCGTCTCTACGCGGCGGCACGCTTTGTGACCATGCGCAACGACCTCGACCTCATTCAGCTCAACTCGTTTGGTTGCGGCCTTGATGCCCTTACCACCGACCAGGTGCAAGAGATCATGGAGGCATCCGGCAAGATCTACACGGTGCTCAAGATCGACGAGGTATCAAACCTCGGTGCCGCGCGCATTCGCGTTCGCTCGCTCATGGCGGCCCTTAAGGACCAAGAAGCCGAGCGCCGCGCCGAGGCCGAGGCCGCGGGCGAGGCCTACAAGGTGGGCGAGGCAAGCCCGGTCGAGCCTTCGGACGAGCAGCCGGTCTTTGCTACCCATAAGTACCGCATCGAGCCGCAGCGCGAGAGCAAGTCCACGGCATGGGATAAGGTTCCTTTCACCGAGGAGATGCGCCGCGAGGGCTACACCATTCTGTGCCCGCAGATGGCGCCCATCCACTTTGACCTGGTTAAAGAGGTGTTCCACGCCTACGGTTACAACCTGGAGCTCCTACCTTCGACCGACCGCGGTGCTGTCGAGGCGGGCCTGCGCTATGTGAACAACGACATCTGCTACCCCTCGATTCTCGTGACGGGCCAGATTATGGAGGCCATCGAGAGCGGTAAGTACGACCTCACCAGGACCGCCGTGGTTATCAGCCAGACGGGCGGCGGCTGCCGTGCCACCAACTACATCGCGCTCATTCGCAAGGCGCTGCGCGATTCGGGCCACCCCGAGATCCCGGTCATCTCGCTTTCGGCCGTGAAACTCGACGAGAAGAACCCCGGTTTCAAGCTGACGGTTCCCATGCTCAAGGCCGCTGTCTACTCCATCCTGTTTGGCGACGTAATGATGCAAATGCTCTATCGCTGCCGTCCGTACGAGGCGACGCCTGGTGCTGCCAATGCGCTCTTTGACGAGTACATGGCGCGCGCCCGTGCACTGGCGCCCAAGTTCAATCGCCGCAACTTCACGCGCCTGGCGCGCGAGGCTATCGAGGCGTTCGACACTATGCCGCTTGAGGGCGAGGGGACCAAGCCACGCGTGGGCGTGGTGGGCGAGATTCTTGTCAAGTTCCATCCCACGGCAAACAACCATGTGGTCGAGGTTATCGAAAATGAGGGCTGCGAGGCTGTGGTGCCGGGCCTGCTCGACTTCTTCCTGTACTCCATGAGCAACTCCAACCTGCAGAAGGACGAGCTGGGAAGCTCTGCCGTCACGCGTGCGGGGATGGATGCGCTCATTGGCATGGTGGACTGGATGCGCAAGCCGGTGGAGGATCTGCTGGATAAGTCCGAGCGCTTTGAGGCCCCCGAACCCATCAGCGCTATGGCGGATAAGGCTTCGCAGGTGCTGTCGCTGTGCAACAACATGGGCGAGGGCTGGTTGCTTACGGCCGAGATGCTCGACCTTATTGACCACGGCGCGCCCAACATCATCTGCACGCAGCCGTTTGCGTGCCTGCCCAACCACGTGGTGGGCAAGGCGGTGATCAAGGAGCTGCGCCGTCAGCATCCCGAGAGCAACATCGTGGCGGTGGACTACGACCCGGGCGCCTCGGAGGTCAACCAGCTCAATCGCATCAAGCTGATGATCAGTGTGGCCAAGGAGAACATGCGCGCTGGCAAGGGCTTCATGATGGAGCACATCGCCCCGCTCGAGATGGACGCAGTGGACTCCAAGTTCCGCCCGCACCATTAATCCGAAATGTGACAAAAAGTCGACAGGTTTATTTTGTCACATTTTGCCGTTCACCGGTCGTTACCTGTCACTCGGCACATTGCCAGACCGCCGTGGGGTTGCCCACGGCGGTCTTTTTTGCAGACGAAAGATAGCTAACAGATGTAACCGTTTCCCGATGACCCACCGCCGCTGGGCGAGGGGTTCTTTAAATACTAGACCGGGGCATCAAGGGGCATTTTCCTACATATATAAAGACAGGCCGAAAATGTGACAAATTAAACCTGTCTTGCTGGTGTCACAACAAGGGCCGCTGCGGGGAGGGCTATTTCTCGCGGCGGCCCAAAATGTGTCGAAATAAACCTGTCGAATATTTGACACAGTGCATGTATGGAGGGTAAGAGGCGATTCCAGCATAGGCTTCAGGTACGTAAAAAGTGCCATATTGAGCAACAAGTTCGCTGAATAGGTTTACAATTTCCTCGCACATATCGTTTCGTATCGAAGGGAGAAGGATATGGCCAATTACAAGCCGCAGCATCTTGCGCCTCGGCCTCAGACGATCAGTCTGAAGGGCGTTGCCAATCGCGCCGTCGCGACTGTTTTGACTGCGGAGCTTATTGCTCAGCCGTTCTTGTCGCCGCTGGCAGCAATCGCCGCGCCGTCAATCGAAGGCGGCGATGCCACTCTTGGGGGGTAGTTCCACGAGCAATCCCGCCGCATCGGCTGCGCAGACGGTTGCGAAGACGACGGCTCAGCTTGCCGAGGAGTCGGCAAAGCAACTCAAGGCCGCCCAGGAGGCCTACAACGCTGCCCAGAAGAAGGCTGATGCTGCGGCTCAGTCTCAGCAGCAGGCCCAGCAGCAAAGAGACCATGCTGCAAAGGCCCTGAGCGACAACACGGCCGAGTAGAACGCGGCAGAAGTCGCCGCGCTTCAGGAGAAGATCGACGAGCTTAAGGCGGCCGTCGACAAGGTCGAGCAACAGCAAAAGAAGCTGGGCGACCTGAACGACCAGCTCGATCAGGCCAACAAGAGCGTCGATGACAAGACCCAGGCGCTCAAGGATGCCAAGGCAAAGCGCGATGAAGCCAAGAAAGCCCTCGATGACGCCAAGGCCAAGCTCGAGGCTATGGGCATGGATAAGTACGAAGCCGCCAAGAAGGCCGTCGAGGACGCGCAGGCAAAATTCGATGCAGCGAACGCCGATGTGAAGACTGCCGAGGGTGAGCTCGATGCCGCTACTTCTGGCACGGGTGTCGATCTGGATGCGCTCGAGGCTGCTAAGAATACCGCTGCCAACGAGCTTGCTACCGCGCAGAGTGCCCTTGACGCCGCGACTGCTGCCGACGCTACCGCACAATCAAATCTCAAAAATGCCCAGGCTGCCGTTCCTGCTGCTCAGGAGCGTGTCAACTCCGCTAATACTGCTGTGTCCTCCGCGCAGGCTGCATACGACGAGGCGAACGCGAAGCTCAGCGATGCGAAGGGCAAGTACACCACCGCCAAGACCGCATACGAGCAAGCACAGCAGACCGAGGGCGACAAGAAGGCAGAGTACGATAGGCTCGTTGGGGAGCGTCAGCAGAAGCAGCATGCCTACGATGCCGCCAGTGCCGACGTCACTGCTGCGGGAAAAGCCCGCGACACCGCGAACGCCGAGGTCGAGAAGCTCAATCAGCAGATTGCCGACCTCAAGTCGAACATGACCGTAGACCAGAACGTCATCAGCCAAGGCATACTCGGCTTCATGAACTACATCAGCACTGGCAACCAGTTCACAGCCACGCAGAAAAAGAACGCCCAGGACGCCGTATCGACGTTGACCGGTGTCGATGACAAGGCCGAATGGTATGACCAGTACGTCGATCAAGACATGTCTCGCGACACCAATCCGCTTTCCTTGGAGCAGATGCGCAACGCCCTGACCTACCTCGACACCCAGAACAACCTCCGCAAGGCGAACGGCCAGTCGGCGCTCAGCGTCAGCCTTCGCATGACTGCGGCAGCCGCCCTTAATGCATCATATTCATCGAACATCTGGGGACACTCGAACTGCTATTTCGACAACGGGGAAAATCTTGCCGGCGGAGGCGGCACATATACCGGCGGCGAGACCGAGGATACACTCGGTTGGCCCTACACCGGTCTCTACACCCAGGAGAAGGAGGCATTCGATAAGTACGTCGCGCAGTATGGCGACGACCTCGGTAGCCACCGATATGATGCCTATTACATCTATCAGAACTACAACAGCATCTACAAGGAGTGCGAGCACTATCTCAACATCGTTGATTCCGCTACGGTCGCCGTCGGTATTGCAACAGGTAGCGGTAAGAACACCGATTCCGAGGTAACCATATTCGATTACAGCGCTGATGACACTCAGGCTGATTTCACTGTCTCCGAGTTCAAGAAGCTCCTGAACGACTACATCGATTCCGCCTACAATGCAGGCGGCACGCAGGAGCAGAAGGAGCAGCTCAAGCAGCTGCAAGATAAGCTTGCCAAGGCAAAACAGGCTTCCACCGATGCCGATGCTTCGTATCAAGCCGCTACGAGTAAGCAAACCGCTGCGAAGGGTGCCCTCGACGCTGCCGATACGAGCGTGAGCACCGCCAAGGGCGAGTACGAGAAGGCAAAGTCTGCAACCGCTGCGGCCAAGACCGCCTATGACACGGCCGATGCAAATTTGAAGCGTATCGACATCACGACGCCGAAGGCGAACCTTGATGCCGCCAAGAGCGAGACTGCCGCTGCTCAGTCCGCGCTCGATGCCGCCAAGGCGAAGTCCGACGACGCCGCTCAGGCTGAGATGGAGAGTGCCCAGGCTGGCACAGACCGCTGCCGCAACGGCCCTCGCAAATGCTCAGCAGGAAGTCTCCAACAAGCAGCAGGCTCTGTCCGACGCCCAGGGCAAGGTCGCGACCGCGCAGACCGCGCTCAACGCAGCGAACGAGGCAGTACTCGATGCGAATCTCGAGATCGTCAAGGACAAAGCCGAGCTTGCTGCCACCGAAGAGCTCAAGGCAGACCTCGAAAACGTTGATCATAAGGCCTCTCTTGCTGCCGGCACCACGGCGTTTAACGCGGGTTGGACGCCCAAGAACCAGCTGCCCAGGCTCGATGCTGCCTACGCACGCTATAAGGCTGCCGTCGACGCCGAGTCCGCTCCTAAGCAGGCGGCTGCCGATGCCGACGCCAAGCTGTCTGATGCCAATGGCGTCTATGCCGCCGCGCTGGCCGAATTTGGCGATGCCAAGGACGCACTGGCTGCTGCACAGGCCGAGTACGACAAGTACCATCCCAAGGCCGAGTCGCAGACCAAGCCCCAGGTTACGCAGACAGCCGCAAAGGCTCCCGCGGGCAAACAGAAGGCTACGTCGGACAAGCTCGCCCAGACTGGCGACAACTCTGCTCTCGCGGGTGAGGTGTTCGTCATCGGCGGTATCACTCTCGTGGCCGCTGGCGTGACGCTGAGCGATCGTCGCCGCAAGCAGATGTAGCG
>OLOZ01000448.1_pt1 | contig 38816 bp, 31 predicted proteins | sample 1673021 | NCBI WGS metagenome assembly OLOZ01 (sample SAMEA3136747, study PRJEB25190) | human gut metagenome | biome: human gut; feature: human-associated habitat; material: faeces | place: Austria | collected 2013 | reverse complement strand
GCCAATGGAGCGAGAAAAAAAGGACTATCGGGTTTGAAGGATCCTATATTAAAAAGTTTCCTCTCCATATTCACACCTTTCCTGTTCTGCTTTAGAATCAGATTTTCTCACTTTTTTATTTTTTTCATATATAAGCTGCAAGCCTTCAAGCGTCAGCATTTTATCAACATGATCTATGCAGTCTATTCCCGAATCTATCATCGTTGCCAGTCCGCCTGTAGCAATAACCTTAACATCAGCCGAATCATCATTGCTGTACTCACGAAGCTCTTTCTTCATCTTTTTAACTATATAGTCTACCATTCCCATATGACCATATACAAGCCCTGACTGCATACTGTTTATAGTATTTCTGCAGATCACACTTCCCGGGACTTCAAGCTCTACCTTCGGAAGTTTTGCTGTTTTCTCAAAAAGAGCTTCTGAAGATATTTTAAGTCCCGGCGCTATAGTTCCTCCTATATATTCCGCTTTTTCTGATATCGCACAAAAGGTCGTCGCAGTTCCAAAGTCTATTATAATCAGAGGGCCACCATATTTAGCATGTGCTGCCACAGCATTAACGATCCTGTCAGATCCGACCTGCTTGGGATTATCATATTTTACTACTATACCAGTCTTTATGCCTGCACCGATAACTATTGCTTTACGGTGAAAATATTTCAGTGAAAGATGCTGCAGCGTATAAAGCACTGATGGAACTACCGTTGAAATTATCACATCTTTAACGGCTTTCACACTTAATCCCTCATACTGAAACAAAGCCCCGATGATCATTCCATATTCATCTGCACTTTTATTATTATCAGTCTCAAGTCTCCAATTGGTGATCATCTTACCATCTTTGAATACTCCCAATACTATATTTGTATTTCCAACATCAAATGCCAGTAGCATGGTATTCTCCTTTGCTCTGTAGATTTTTACTTAAAATAAAGACGGTCCGTTTGCAACGGCTCTATTGTATCATAAATATAACTATATTCGAAACATTTTTATTTAAGAGTCACGAGAACATCTCCGGTACTTACAGATGTCCCTTTTACTGCAGGTACAGATGAAACTGTTCCGGATGACGGAGCCAATATCTCGTTTTCCATCTTCATGGCTTCAAGGATAACCAGCACATCGCCGCTGCTTACCTTCTGTCCGGGCGCCGCTTTTACATCCAGCACTGTTCCCGGCATCGGCGCTGTAACAGGAATTTCTCCTTCAGCTATCGCTGCTGCTTCAGACTCCTGTTTTTCAGGTTCTGCTGCTGCAGATTCAGAAATATCTGCCGATACAGGCGCTGCAGAAGCTGCCGCAGATTTATATACAGGTGCAGAGCTTCCCGCCTCTTCTACTTCTACTTCATATGTCTTGCCGTTTACGGTGATATTATATTTTTTCATATGTCAAACTTCCTCCGATACCATTAAAATTTTCTGCTTTCTATACAGTCCATTTTGGCTGCGTTAGACCATGATGTATCATTTCCTGATATTCTCGTGATTTTTCTCACTATCAGAGAACTCGATCCACAGTCAGCCCGATAAGCCGCAATAGCAGCCATTATTACTGCCGCCAGTTCTGTTTCAGATATACTCTCGCCACTGTCTGCTGTTTGAGGTTTCTGCAGTTTTGGCTTTTCAATATTTTCTTTTTTAAAAACGGGTTCCGGAATATCCGGCAGCAGGTTCTGCAGAAGCTGCGCCCGTGCCGTATCTTTTTTCTTTCGACTTATATGTCGTACCAACATTGTGATCAGCAGAATCAATACTGCAAAAATACACAGAATTATACATATACCAATAATCATAAAAGGAGCGGAATCAGTAAATTTTTCTACAAAGCTCATTCTGACACCTCCTTAAAGAGGGATATTACCGTGCTTTTTAGCCGGCAGCGATTCCCTTTTCGTGCTCAACATATCCAGCGCACTTATCACTCTTTGTCTTGTAGCTGCCGGTTCGATCACATCATCTACATAACCGAGCCCCGCTGCTATATAAGGATTATTGAATTTTTCCTCATATTCTGCTATCTTTTCAGTTCTTAACGCATCGGGATCATCAGCACTCTTTATCTCCTTTTTAACAGACGAAATTATATTAACAGCCCCTGAAGCACCCATTACAGCTATCTGCGCTGTCGGCCATGCCATTACCATATCCGCTCCCAGTTCTTTGTTGCACATTCCTATGTATGCTCCACCATAAGCTTTTCGCAAGATCACTGTTATCTTAGGAACAGTAGCTTCACAATAGGCATATAACATCTTAGCTCCATGCCTTATTATACCTCCGTATTCCTGACCTGTACCGGGCAGGAATCCCGGAACATCCTCTATAGTAAGAAGCGGTATGTTGAAAGCATCACAACGTCTTATAAATCTTGCCGCTTTATCAGATGCATCTATATCAAGACAACCTGCCCCGAATTTAGGCTGATTTGCAATAACTCCAACCGTGGCCCCATCCATTCTTATAAAACATGTTATCATATTTTTGGCATAATGAGGCATGACATCGTAGATCACACCATTATCAGCAATTTTGATAATAACTTCATACATATCATACGCCTTGTTAGGATTATCAGGAATAATATCATTAAACTCCGGAATCATCCTATTTATATCATCGCCACACTCATAAACAGGAGATCCTTCCATATTATTGGAAGGCATATAACCGAGAAGCTCTCTTACCATCATCAATGTCTCCTCGTCATCCTTACCCACAAAGTGAGCAACTCCGCTAACAGTATTATGCGTCATCGCTCCGCCCAGCTGCTCCGCTGTAACTGACTCTCCTGTTACCGTTTTTATTACTTCAGGTCCCGTAATAAACATCTGACTTGTCTTGTCCACCATAAATACGAAATCTGTTATCGCCGGCGAATAAACGGCTCCTCCCGCACATGGTCCCATTATTACTGATATCTGCGGTATCACACCTGACGATATGGTATTGTTTCTGAAAATCTTGCCAAATCCGGAAAGTGCCGCTACACCTTCCTCAACTCTGGCTCCTCCCGAATCCTGCAATCCTACTATCGGAGCCCCCATCTTAAGAGCCATATTCTGTACTTTGACGATTTTCTCCGCATGATATTCTCCCAGAGATCCTCCGCTGACAGTAAAATCTTGAGCAAAGGCAAACACAAGTCTTCCGTCAACCTGTCCATATCCTGTAACTACACCATCTCCAGGCAGTTCTTTCTTATCCATACCGAAATTACTGCATCGATGCTTAACAAAGGCATCGATTTCTACAAAACTATTTTTATCAAAAAGTATATCAAGCCTTTCCCTTGCTGTAAGTTTTCCTTTGGCATGCTGTGCCTGAATCCTCTTCTCGCCTCCACCTTGTGCGAGTTCTTCTTTCATCTTCCGAAGCTGATCCAGCTTATTCATCTATCCTTCCCTCCTTAAAACCTTCCGATTCTACGCAAAAACCTCCTGGACAGAAAGCTCAATATTACACGCTATCATGCCCGGAAGGTATATAAAATCTTAGTCTCTGAATTTCTTATGGAGCGGATACTTGTCCGTAAGTTCTCTTACGATGGCTCTGGCTTCATTCATAGCCTCTTTATCTTCCGGATTATCTATTACAAGAGCAATGGCATCCACTGTTCTCACAACATCATCTTCATTAAATCCTCTGCTTGTCATGGCAGGTGTTCCCAATCTAAGACCGCTGGTCACAAATGGACTCTGAGGATCATTAGGTATAGCATTTTTATTGGTAGTTATATTGGCATCATCAAGAAGATTTTCCGCCAGTTTCCCTGTTATTCCTTTATTAACAAGCTTAACCAAAACAAGATGGTTATCTGTACCTCCTGAAACAAGCTCAAAATCTTTTGCATTCAGAGCTTTCTCCAAGGCTTTGGCATTATTGAGAACCTGTTGCTGGTATTCCTTAAATTCAGGCTCCATCGCTTCTTTAAAGCATACCGCTTTAGCTGCGATTATATGCATGAGCGGACCGCCCTGCGTCCCCGGAAATATAGCTTTGTCTATAGCTTTGGCATATTCCTCTTTGCAGAGAATCAGTCCTCCTCTGGGACCTCTTAACGTCTTATGAGTAGTGCTGGTAACGATATCAGCGTATTCCATAGGATTAGGATGAAGCCCCGCAGCAACGATGCCTGCTATATGAGCCATATCCACCATAAGAATAGCCCCTACTTCATCAGCAATTTCTCTGAACTTGTCCGCATAAATAGTCCTCGGATAAGCAGACGCACCGGCTACGATAAGTTTAGGTCTGTGCTTGAGCGCAAGCTCTCTGACATTATCAAAATCTATCATCTCTGTCTGAGGATTCAGCCCATATGACACAAAATTATAAAGTCTGCCGGAAATATTTACAGGGGATCCATGAGAAAGATGGCCTCCGTTAGACAGATCCATTCCCATAACGGTATCTCCCGGCTCAAGGACTGCCTGATAAACAGCAGTATTGGCGTTAGCTCCTGAGTGAGCCTGAACATTGGCGTGATCCGCACCGAAAATCTTTTTTACCCTCTCTATTGCAAGTGTCTCTACTTCATCTACACACTCACAGCCTCCGTAATACCTTTTTCCCGGATATCCTTCAGCATACTTGTTTGTCAGAGCGCTCCCCGCAGCCTCCATAATTTCATAATTAACAAAATTCTCCGAAGCTATCATCTCAATCTTCGTTTCCTGACGGTTTATCTCCTTCTTTATTGCTGCCGTAATTTCCGGATCCGCTTTCTCCAAGTAATTAAAGTACATTTTCTTCTCCTATCTTCCTGTATGTTATATGTGATTTGAAATATTTTTACTGTCAGCTGACGACTCTTTCCAGCCTTTTCAATGCAAGCGCCATGGTAAGCCCCGGAATTATTCTGTTTCCGGTTATCTCCACTCCCAACATCTCATTGATCTTTTTAAGCCTGTACTGTACCGTATTAGTGTGTATACCCATGAATTCAGCAGTCTTGCCGCTGTTCATGCCTGCATCGAGCACAAAAGTTTCAAGAGTCTCAAGAAGCTGCTTTCCTTTGTTCTCTCCCGCTTCTTTGAACGGGTCCAGAAGCTGTATATAATTTTTCTTTACAAAACCTCCCTGTATCTGTATATTGATACAGTTACTGACTAAAGTCAGTTCATATTTAGTAAATACCCGCTTATAGGGAAAAACATTCTGCACGAAAGACCAACTCTCGCTTATAAGCCTGTATGCATCTCCCGCACCCTCTATGCCGTTAAGCCCTGTTACATGAAATATCCTCGCTTTTTTATTCCCCTTGAGCTTGTCGAAAAGCCTGACACAGCTATTTTTGAGAGCCGCACTGCCCCCACTGTCTTCAAAAGTCAGTATCATTCCATATGTCTCATCACCCTCGGTGATCTTCATAACATTGAGATCTTCCTCTTTCTCAAACTCTGCGAATACGTGACTTTCCACTTCTGTTCCTATTCCTTTTGAAAAGAATACACTTAGGATATCATCACCGCTTATCTTAGCTTCATCTTTAAGTGTATAAGCAAGGCTTTTATTGCCTCTTATCAAAGCTTTTATAAATTCAGCCTTGGCATCCCGCTCAGGAGTGTACTTCCACATCCCCATAGCAAGTTCTATTATTTCAGCCAGCTTTGTAATCTCACCGGCCGTATACGAGTCTTCATTATCCACGATAAACATATAGTATTTGTCATTGTTGATACTTACCGGTCCCCAGTACGTAAGAACACCGTTAACATCTATCATGGTGTATACCTTAGAATTGCTCTCGACATTACGCTCTTTTCCAAGCTTTATAGCATCAGATATGGTTGCCTTATGCCGGGTTTCCACCGTTAGTATAGGGTTAAAATCTTCGCTTAATATTATCAGCTGAAAATCATTGTTTATAGCTGCCTCTCTCACGGCAGACTGAAAATTACTATGCTTTTCAAAATTAAGCAAATGAAAAACCGTATTGCTTATAAGGCTGTTGCTGAAGTTATCGCCGTACAAGACTTTATCCATAACCTCAGTGATAGCTTCTGTATACTCAGCTTCTGCCGGCATTAGAATAAGGGGCACAAGCTCACGTTCGGCTGTCTCTATAACCCTGTGATCAAGAGATCTTACGGCTCTTCCTACATAATATACAGCCAGCGCCGCACAGCCTCTTCTGGCGATATGACGTACAAAACTGCATTGCTTATCTACATCATCTTTTATTCCCAGAAAACCTGTAAGAAAGATCTCCGCTTTGTTTACACGGTAAAATTTCAAATCATCATTATCACATGCATCAAGAACAGATATGGATTTGACGTCATTAGAAAGATTCAGTTTGCCGGCAACTACCTCTGCACCTTCAAATGCTTCCAGTTCCAGACAGTCCGCAACAGTAACCTTCATTATTCATTCCTCTTTCCATCATGAGACTGCTGATCATCATCGCCGTCTTCTTCATCAGTCTGATCATCATCGTCATTGAGATAATCTGTATCATAGACTGCAAGTTCTTCCTCACTCGGCATATCATCATCACTGATATCTTCTTCTGAAGGAGTTTCATCCTCAGCAGGAACCTCGTCCTGAGGTTTTGACAGATTTGTAGGATTAAAAGGTTCAGCTGTTTTAGTCTTATCGTTGTATATCATTATAGTCGGCTTGAATTTTGAGTTTCTGTTCTTCTCTTCTAATTCTTTTGCAGCTTCCTCAAGTCTCTTTCTCTCCAGCTCCGCCTCTCTCTTACGCATCTTCTCGGACTGTTCAGCTTCAATTCTATCAAGCTCACGCTTCTTTTCCATCTTGCTCTTAAGCTCTTCTGCCAGCTCCTTAGGTGTGAGAATTCCATCGTAAAGCTTTATAAACTGTTCATTGTCAAGGGTCTCAACTTCCAGAAGACCTTCAGCTACTGCCTTGAGCTGTTCCATATTTTCCTGAAGGATAGCCTTTGCAGCAGCATAAGCCTCTTCAATTATTGCCTTTACTTCCTCATCTATCTCGGATGCCGTCTCTTCTGAATAATTCTTCCTCGTGGAGAAATCTTTACCCAGGAACACTTCGTCTGATGAGCTGTAGTTTACAGGCCCCAGTTTTTCACTGAATCCATACTTTGTAACCATTTCCTTGGCTATATCCGTAGCTCGCTGTATATCATTGCTGGCACCTGTGCTGACATCATCCAGCGTCAACATTTCGGCCACACGACCTCCCAGCAAATGGATTATCTGTTCCCGCATGGTTTCCTTTGTTCCATAGTATTTGTCTTCCTTAGGAAGTATCATTGTAAATCCGCCGGCTCTTCCTCTCGGTATTATGGTTATCTGATGGACTGGATCTGTCTTAGGAAGTACGTGAGCCACCACAGCATGACCCGCCTCATGATAGGCCGTAAGCTTCCGTTCTTCTTCGCTTATAACTCTGCTCTTTTTCTCAGGCCCGGCAATTACCTTGGTTATAGCTTCCTCTATCTCTTCCATCCTTATCTTCATGCCGTTTCTTCGAGCAGCCAAAAGCGCCGCTTCATTGAGCATATTCTCTATATCGGCAGGCGAAAATCCCGGAGTTCTTCTTGCCAAGACTTTTGGATCCACACCTTCATCCAGAGGTTTGTTTCTGGAATGTATTCTGAAAATCTCTTCCCTTCCTACTATATCAGGGATTCCTATCACTATCTGTCTGTCAAATCTTCCCGGTCTGAGAAGTGCCGGGTCAAGAACATCAGGTCTGTTGGTGGCTGCCAGTATTATTATTCCTGCATTATCAGCAAAACCGTCCATCTCGACCAGAAGCTGATTGAGAGTCTGTTCTCTTTCATCATGACCGCCTCCTAAACCTGCGCCTCTCTTTCGGCCAACGGCGTCTATCTCGTCTATGAACACTATACACGGAGCATTTTTCTTAGCCTGCTCAAACAAATCTCTTACTCTTGAAGCTCCTACACCTACAAACATTTCAACGAAATCCGATCCGCTGATGGTAAAGAACGGAACGCCTGCTTCACCTGCGGTTGCTCTTGAAATATATGTTTTTCCTGTTCCCGGAGGCCCTACAAGTAATATACCCTTAGGAATCCTGGCTCCTAAACTGTTATATTTGGCAGGATGTCTCAGAAAGTCTACGATTTCTTCCAGTTCTTCCTTTTCCTCTTTAAGTCCGGCCACATCTTTAAAGGTTATCTTCTTAAGATCACTGTCCTTTTGGAGTTTAGCTCTGCTCTTTCCGAAAGACATAGCTTTACCTCCGCCGCCGCTCTGATTCATTATCAGAATAAAGAATACTACCATTATGCCAATCATTATCAGCGTCGGCAGCAAGCTTATCCATATGGATTCCTTTTTCGGCTCATCACTCTCCAGCTTCAGATTGCCTTCATCAACCTGAGGCATGATATATGAATCATATATATAGCTCAAGTCTACCGCACTGTTGACATAAGCGTACACTTTCTCCCCCGATTTAAGCTCGGCAGTGAGTTTCGTTTCCGTAACGTTAATATTCTCTACTTCATTTTCTTTCAGGTATTTAACCATAGTGGAAGTTTTCACTTCCTTCTGTTCCTCTGTAGTACCGCTGTTGTAAAACCACACCATTGCCAGTACAAGCCCGAATATGACCACATAGATTCCAATGTTTTTTGCCTTTTTCAAGTTAATTTTCCTCCCGGTAATGTTTATATCTGTAATTTTTTTGTTATTTTATACAAATTTATCATGTCATTTTATCATGTAAACCAAGTTCCTTCAATAGAAGCATCATCTTTTTTATGGTAAATTCACACAAACTTCAGTTTTTAAAGAATATCACTTTTCCTTTTTCGACTTTCAATCTGTATCCGTGTGGGAATTCCACTACCTTGGGTGCTTGTTTTTTCTTTATTACAGCATCCGCAGATTTTATGCGTTCCTGTGAGATATCCTTATCCAGTCCTATATCAGAAAATGCTTTCATGATAAGCCTGTGACGTATGGCATCATGAATCTTGCTCAATTCCTCGCGTTTCATGACAACAACTCCTGCACCGCCTGCTTCTTTATTCTCTTTTCGAATTACAACTGTCTCATATACTCTTTCAGTCTGCTGCCACAGATAGTCTTTATCTTCAGAAGCTATCTGCCCGAGCCTCACAAGGCATTGCTTTATATTCTCATTATAACTACCTTCTATTAAAGGTATAAGCTCAAGTCTTATTTTATTTCTGGTATAAACCGATTCATTGTTGGTGTGATCCGTGACAGGATCAAGTCTGTTCTCATGACAGTAGCTTTCTATAGAATCCCTGTACACATCCAATAGAGGCCTTATAACGCTGAATCCTCTTTCCTTCCTTTCGTAAGCTATTCCTGCCAGACCATCTGTTCCTGTTCCGCGAAGAAACCTGAAAAGAATAGTCTCCGCCTGATCATTAGCGTTATGCGCCACTGCTATTTTAACCGATTCCCTTGCTTTGCATTCATCTTCACCTTTTTCCATAAGTTCAGAAACTATCTTCTCAGCAGTTTCATAAAACACATCATATCTGGCTATCCTTCCCGCTTCTTCTCCTGTAACAGAAAGCTCCTCAGCCATTTTTGCACAATCTACTGTAAAAGTTCTGCATTGCGCGCCCATCTGCCGGCACAAATTTTCTGTATATCGCTGATCTCTTTCTGCCTCTCCCGGTCTGAATTTATGATTCAAATGTACGGGATATACCGTTATACCCATCTGTTCTTTCAGTAACATCAGCACATGAAAAAGGCATACCGAATCAGGGCCTCCTGACAACCCTAATACGATATGCTGTTCTTTTTCTATTAAATGGTGTTCTTTTATGGTTTTTCTGACTTGCTGGATCAACATTCTATCGTTTTTACTATTGCAAAACTCCGTTTCTGATATTTATATCTATTGTACCATGAAATTCCCCTGTAAGCCACAATGAAACGTCAAATAATTCTTGCTGTCAGCACAGTCAAATCATCACGTTCTTTTCCTATATAACTGTCTGCTGCCTGATTCAATATAAGGTCGCTCATAGTTGCCGGATCTGCGGATCTTACTTTAGCAGCAGTCTCTTTAAGCACGCTCAGAAACACATCATTTCTTCCATTTCCGCCGACTCCCCCATCACTCACTCCGTCAGACATCATTATTATCCAGTCATCTTTTTTAAGAACTGTTTCCATATATCTTATTTTAAGTCCATTGACTATTCCCAAAGGGACAGCTGACAGTTTTACTTCTTCGACTTTATCCCTGCGACGGATAAGTGTAGGCGCTGCACCTATTTTATAAAATTTAGTCTTTCCTGTGCGTTTATTAATTATAACCAGATCCACAGTGGCGTATGAATCCTCATCATCTTTCATCAGCATAACAGCATTTATCATTTTAAGAGCAAGATCCGTAGTCACTCCGGATTTCAAAAGTGATATTATTGTCTTAGTTACCATCAGACTCTCTGCCGCTGCTTTCTTTCCCTTGCCCATTCCGTCACTGACGATCATGGCAATCTTTCCGTCTCCGATATCCTGCCATCCACAGCAGTCGCCATTGATATCACCGGAAGCTGCGCACTGAGCGACTGCAATATCCACATTAAACCTTTCATGATTCAGAGATACTGAGCTCCTTACCCCTTCATTTAATCTGTGCCTTACATCATTCATAATTTGCCTTGTTATATCAAACTGATTTGCCAGAACTGATCTGCTGTCCAAATATGTTGAATACAGTTCTGCCAAGTCCGCCATGTCCTCAGCCTTTATTTTGAGTATCCCAGATGCTTTGCTGTCAGCTTCAGCCCTTGCATTTTCCTCGGTTCCCGCTAATATTACTATACTTTTTTTCAGCTTAGATCCAAACTTCCAGTTTACAGTGACAAATACTGCCGAAGCCAATAAAAGGCAGTAATTATCAACCCCCAAAACTATTCCGCTCTCTGCAAATCCCAAGGACCAGCATGTAAGGACAAAAACAGCCGCACAAATAAGCCCCCCGAAACGTTTAGCGAATATCGCCGCAGTTACGCCTATAACTGCAGTAGCAAGCAATCCCCACTGCTCCTGACCGATAAAGCTTGTCCAGATTCCCCCTATAGCAACCGTCAAAAAAGCAGCTGTCGAATCCAGATATACAAGAGTAAGCAAGGTCAGAAACAAAATGACTGGCCATGATAAAAACGAAATCCCCAGACCGTTTACTACCATAAGACACATTGACACGGCCGACACAAGCCGCAGTTCCTGCAAAACATCAGTTTTTCTATTCTCCTTGTCTGCCCATATGCTGTGTACAGCATCAAACATGAATACCATCGCCAGTATAAGAAATCCGTAAAGCATCAGTTTCTCAGGGCTTATCTTATATACTGTCGAGGTGGCAAGCCTGCTCACACTCATACATATAATGCCTATGGCAGCTGAGATCATGGCAGTCTGCCACGTTTCCAGCTTCATTTTTCTGGCTGCCGCAAATAAAATACCGCAGACAGCAACTGCCGCCAAATCCCCCCACGGATCATATCCTTTTGTAATATAAGGCAAAATACCTGCCGCCGCGGGTATGGCTAAATACAAATTTGTCACGCTTCTACAAGTCATATACGCAACAAAAGCCACCGCGGCGGGAAAGCATCCGTCCATTAAAGGACCATGGCTTATGACAAAAGTAAACAATATTAATATGACTACACGCGCTATTTTTGTTTTCGTTAAATTAAAAGCGCCTGCTTTGGTGGTGTTTTCCATTTTAAAAATCTCCATTCCCAATACAAGCACATTATACAGCCTGTCCTCATCGAAATTTGTCAAAACTCCTGTAACAGTAATTTATTTTTTGTCATGTTTTCCATAATACGAAAAGTGTGAAAAAATCATGCTTTTAATGTAAATTTACATTATGGTATCAGCCCTGTCCATTTCATATTTTAATAGGAAATATTGTAAGCACATTTCTGCTGTTTTATAATAAAACAAAAAAGGTAATCAATAAATATGGATATAAGAGTTTTGAATTATTTTTTAGTAGTGGCCAGAGAAGAAAATATAACCAAGGCAGCACAGCTTCTTCATATAACACAGCCTACTCTTTCAAGACAGCTAATACAGCTTGAAGAAGAATTGGGAGTTAAGCTGTTTCGAAGAAGCAGCCACAGTATATATTTAACAAACAGCGGCTTGCTGTTTCGCCAGCGCGCACAGGAAATGGTAAACTTGGCAGATAAAGCACAGGCAGAACTAAAACAAGATGCAGATATACTGTCAGGCAATATATCTATAGGCTGCGGAGAAATGAGAAGTGCGCAAGAAATCGCAAAACTTATCACTGATTTTCAAAACCGATATCCTTTAGTGCAATTTGAGCTATACAGCGGAAATAATGAAAATATTAAAGAACGAATGGAGCAAGGTTCTTTAGATTTGGGGCTGTTATTAGAACCTGTAAATGTTGTAAAATGCAATTTCATCCGCATGAGGACAAAGGAACAGTGGGGAGTTTTGATTCATAAGGATAACCCCCTTGCTCAAAAAAAAGCAATTCATCCCGGAGAGTTAGTTGGTACAAAAGTTATAACCATACATCTCAATACTCCCGTTCATCATGAGCTGGCAAACTGGTCAGGTGATTTTGCCAAAGAAATGAAGTCATGTGTAAACTATAATCTTCTGTATAATGCTGTGATTGTTGCAAAGGAGAAAAAAGGGGCTGTTATCTGTGTAAAGTTAGATAATTACTATGATAATATGATATTTATTCCTTTTGAACCAAAACTTGAATTGACTTCTGTACTGGCATGGAAAGACAGGCAATTATATTCAAAAGCAACACATACCTTTATAAATTTTATAAAAGAGCAGTATAAACAAGGATAATAGAAATTCAAATTTTGCATTTCTAATGATGTAATATAAGCATTAGACATATCAATAAATTGATTTTAAAATATAGGTGTAAGTAAGATAAATCACTATCTTATCTTGCACCTATTTTCTTTGAAAAGGGCAGAAAATGGATTTTTTATGGCACAAATTGCAAAATAAGCAAATTTAAAGGAGATGGAAAAATGAAATTTATAACTTTAAGTAACGGTGTAAAAATGCCTATACTCGGATATGGAACATTTACAATGAGTAATGATGAAACCGAACGTTGCGTTACGGAAGCAATTCAAGTCGGCTACAGATTGATTGACACAGCACAAGCATATCGCAATGAAGAAGGTGTTGGAAATGCAATCGTAAAATGCGGTGTATCCAGAGAAGAATTGTTTATTACAACAAAAATCTGGGTTGAAAACGCAGGATATGAAAAGGCAAAACGCTCTCTTGAAGAGTCTTTGAAAAAATTACAGACAGAATATATTGATTTAGTTCTCATTCATCAGGCCTTTAATGATTACTACGGCACATGGAAAGCTTTAGAGGAAGCATACAAATCAGGAAAAGTAAGAGCAATTGGTGTTTCTAACTTTTATCCGGACAGATTTATGGATTTAGTAACTTTCAGTGAAATTAATCCTATGATAAATCAGTTAGAAACTCACGTTTTCCAGCAACATAAAAATGATAAAAAATTTTTAGAAAAATACGGAACAAAACTGGAAGCTTGGGCACCATTTGCCAGAGGCAGCCATGGTATCTTTGAAAATGAAGTTTTAATGCAAATTGCGAAGCAGCATAACAAAACAATAGGGCAAGTGGCACTGCGTTTCTTAATTCAAAATGGTATCATTGCTATTCCAAAGTCTGTTCATAAAAATAGAATGGAAGAAAATCTCAATATATTTGATTTTTCATTATCAAATGAAAATATAAAGAAAATTGAAGAACTGGATTTAGGCGAAAATGTATTTATGGACCATGAAAACGCAGAAGATATTGAAAGATTCTTCAAAATGTTTAAGATCGGAAACAAATAAAAGGAGAACTCAACCATGATAAGAAATATTTTTATTGCAACAATCAAAGAAGGTGTAACTGACAGCGAAATTCAAAAGGAAATTGAATTGATGCGAAACATGAAAAATGAACTTCCGGAAATCAAAGAAATTATCGTAGAAAAAAGCACGGGATGGATTGGCTTAAGCAATGTTGTTGCTATGACGATTGATGTAGAAAGCAAACAGGATTTTGATAAAGTTATCCAAAGCTCTGCACATCAGAATGTAAGTAAAACAGCACCTGACTTTTTCAGAACAGATAATTTTATTTTAACACAAATAGAATATTAAAAAGGAGCGATATCAAATATGAAAAAAATATTAATAATTTCCGGACACACAGATCTAAACAATTCAGCCGCAAATAAATCTATATTGGAAAATCTTGAGTCCGCCCTGCCGCAAGCCGAATTTGTCTACTTGGACAAACTTTATCCGGATTTTCAAATTGATGTCAAAGCAGAACAGGAAAAGCTTGTAACCGCTGATATCATCGTTTTACAATTTCCAATTTTCTGGTATGCCATGCCATCACTATTAAGCCGCTGGATCGAAGAGACATTCCAGCACGGCTTTTCTCATGGTTCAGATGGAAATAAACTTAAAGGCAAAAAATTGATTGCCTCTTTCACTACAGGCGCCCCTGAATTTATGTATAGTTATGAGGGAGAACAACATTACCCTATAGATGATTTTCTCACACCAATAAAAGCTATCTGTAATTTATGTGAATTAGATTATTCAGGCTATATTTATACCGGAGGAGTCTCTTATCAAAATCGGAATGATGCCGAAAAAGAAACAGAACTAAAAGAAAAAACGGCCATACATACAAATAAACTATTAAAATTATTGCAGACATTAAATTAGTTAAATATAAAAATTTCTTGCAACAAAACATGTAATCAAATATATACTTACTTAATATTAAAAATTGCCGGGCTTTCATTAACCCCAAAAGCCCGGCAAAATTCTATTTTTTACCTGTCATCAGGCAGTCAGCTATTTCCCAATAATACCGTAAAACCTCATAGCATTTTCCTTTGTCTTCTCTGCTACATCCTGGAGATTCATTTTTTTTATTTCCGCCACTTTAGCCGCAGTATACTCTACCATGGGAGGCGTGTTTTTCTTTCCCCTGAAAGGCTCCGGTGTGAGATACGGCGAATCAGTCTCCACCAAAAGAAAGTCTATAGGGATTTCCTCCACAACAGCTACGGTTTTCTTATTATTCTTATAGGTAACAGGTCCCGCTATTGAAAGTGTAGCCCCCAATTTTACATACTGCCGTCCAAGCTCAGCACTTCCCGAAAAACAGTGAAGAAGTACTCTTGAATCACTGCATAAACCTGAATGTCTGTCTGCATACCCTTGAGTATCCGGACGCTTGGGAAACCAGCTTTTACGTTCCTGCGAAAAAGCACCCTCCTCTTTCAGAATATCCATTACTTCCTGATCTGCCTCACGTGAATGTATCACTATAGGCATCTTAAGCTCGTTAGCAAGACGTATCTGCCTTCTGAACCATTCACGCTGCACATCTCTGGGAGAATTATCATAATGAAAGTCAAGGCCAATCTCTCCTATGGCCATTACTTTTTTCTTTTTTGCAAGCCCTTTTATCATCGCCAGCTGCATATCATCCATATCTTTGGTATCATGAGGATGACATCCTACAGCTGCATAGCACCATGGATATTTTGCGGCATGATCTGCCGCTAATTTTGAACTGGCAAGGTCAAACCCGATATCCATCACATAATCAAGCTGTGAGTTTTGCACGGCCTTTATCATTTCTTCTCTTGCCTCTTGCGGCATCTCATTATTCAAATGTGCATGTGAATCAAAAAACATTATCGTATTCCCTCTTTTCGTTATTTTTCTGTTTTCATTAAATTATAGCAGAGAATATGGCTTTGCAATACTTAAAAATTACATAACATGGGACTATTTTACATAAGGAGCCTATATAACTCCAACTGTTTTTTCTGCATAGTGAAACTCTGCAGATCTGGCTGAGTCAGTTCTGCAGAGCTGATTATATTTTATGTTACCGGATTCCCATCATCTGCTGTTGTGGAAACAAATTCTATTCTTTCTCTGCCGTCCACAATATTATCGGCAAACATTATCATTCCCTTAGACTCAAGACCTCTGAGCTTTCGGGGCTTGAGGTTGGCCACCACAACGACTTTCTTTCCTACACATTCTTCAGGCTTAAAGTAATTGGATACGCCTGAAATTATCTGGCGTTTTTCAGTCCCCATTTTAACCTGAAATACGAGCAACTTATCGGCCTTGGGATGTTTCTCTGCCGATATTATGGTACCTACCCTGAAATCGATCTTGTCAAAATCATCAAATTCTATTTCCGGTTTCAACTCCAGCGGAATATCTGCATCTTCTCCGCCGCCTTTTAGAGCTTCCAGCTCTTCCAGCTCCTTTTCGATGTCAAGTCTCGGGAAAATAGCATTTCCTTTTTTTACCTGCTCACCCTGCATCATTTCAAAGCTAAAAGCATCTTCCCATGCCACATCAGCATACCAAAGGCCCAGCTGCTTCCGTATAGCATCGGAAGTAGTGTGCATAAATGGATGAATCAAAACGGAAATAATTCTTATAGTTTCAGCCAGATTATGGAGCACATTGTCAAGTCTTGGCTTCTTCGCTTCGTCTTTAGCAAGAACCCACGGCATCGTTTCATCTATATATTTATTGGCACGTCTTACAACTACCCAGATCTCCTCAAGAGCCATATTGAAAGCAAATTTATCCATATTGGACTCAACTTTATCTGCCGCGCCCAATGCAACAGTTTTAAGATCTTCATCTACAGAATCCGATGCATCAGTCAAATCAGGTACTATTCCTCCATTATATTTTTCTATCATGGATACTGTTCTGGATACCAAATTCCCTAAATCATTAGCCAAATCATAATTCATTCTCTTGAGCATCACCTCATTAGTGAATACCCCGTCTTGACCAAAAGTATATTCTCTCAAAAGAAAATATTTAAGAGCATCTATTCCATATCGCTCTATTAGTTTCACAGGATCTACCACATTACCCTTGGACTTTGACATTTTACCGCCTTCCAGCAGCAGCCATCCATGTCCGAGAACCTGTTTAGGAAGGGGAAGTCCTGCGCTCATAAGCAGTGCCGGCCATATCACCGTATGAAATCTTACGATTTCTTTTCCCACAAGGTGAACATTGACAGGCCAGTATTTATCATACAGCTCAGGCTCATCCGGCCACCCCAGCGCTGTTATATAGTTTGAAAGAGCATCAAGCCATACATACATAACATGCTTTTCATCAAGAGGTACCGGAATACCCCAGTCGAATGTCGATCTGGAAATACACAGATCCTCAAGCCCCTGTTTTACAAAAGCTATCATCTCGTTTCTTCTCGTATCAGGCTGCAGAAATTCAGGATTATTTTCAAAAAGATCCAACAGCCTATCCTGATACTTGGAGAGCTTAAAGAAATATGCTTCCTCCTTTGCTTTCTCCACAGGTCTTCCACAATCAGGGCATTTGCCGTCAATAAGCTGACTCTCCGTCCAGAATGATTCACAAGGAGTACAGTAAAGGCCTTCATACTCACCCTTATATATATCACCATTTTCATAAAGCTTCATGAAAAGTTCCTGAACCCTCTTTATATGTCTGGTTTCGGTAGTTCTGATAAAATCATCGTAAGATATCTCCATAGTCTTCCATAAATCCTTTATCCCGGCGACCACCTCGTCCACATAATCCTGCGGTTTCATGCCTTTTTTCTCTGCTATAGTCTGTATCTTCTGCCCGTGTTCATCGGTTCCTGTGAGAAATCTCACATCATACCCAGAAAGGCGTTTAAATCTGGCCATAGCATCTGCCATGACAGTACAATAAGTATGCCCTATATGAAGATTTGAGCTCGGGTAATAAATAGGTGTAGTAATATAATAAGTGCCTTTATTTTCTGCCATTTTATCTGATCATTCCTTTCTATCTGAACAGTTTCACATCTGTATATTTTATTATAAGGTCTGCTATATCTTCTATTCCGATATAACCGCTGTCTATGGAAAGATGGTAATTGACAGGCTCTCCCCACTTCTGTCCTGTATGATAAGCGTAATAATTGGCTCTTGCTTTATCGGTATCTTTCATCAGCTTCTTTACGTGTTCCTGGGGAATTCCGTATTCTTCTACAGCCCGCTTTATCTTGTCTTCCTCTTCGGCATATATGAACACATTTGTAGCCTCCGGCATACCTCTCAGAATATAGTCAGCGCATCTTCCCACTATTATACAGGAACCTTCGCCGGCGATTTCTTTAATAGTATCAAACTGCGCCAGAAAAAAACGTTCATTGAGAGACAGACTCTCCGGACCGGCTTCAGCTGTTCCCATAGCAGATATAAGACTGTAGAGAAAACTGTTCTTCGCCTTCTTCTCCGCATCCTCCATCATTTCTCTGGAAAATCCCGACTCCTCAGCAATCCTATCTAAAAGCTCTTTATCGTAATACGGTACGCCAAGCTTTTCTGCAAGGCGCTTTCCTATAAGCCTTCCTCCGCTTCCGAATTCACGACTTATGGTTATTATTTTTTTATCACTCTTCATATGGCTTCCTCCCTTAGACGGTTTTTTCAGAACAAAACCATTTTCGCATAATTTTTCAGCGGACGGCTTTGTTGGTACATTATATCACATTTTATCTTTGATTGTAACAGAATTAACCTTTTCAGGCGACTCTTCCTCAGGAACCAACATCAGCAATTTCATTTCTCCCGGCTCCAAAGTTATGCCTTTGAGCAAATCATACTGCGCAGTAGAACGAGAATGACTTACTTTAGGAAAACAGCAACTTCTTATGGTTTCACGAAGCGGACGACTTACCGAATTCGGAGCACCTATACTCCTCCACACAGCAACCTCATCATCTCCATGAAACTGCAAAGTATATGTAAAGATGGAATAATTGCACTGTATATCTTCTATATGCAGAAATATCTCTTTTCTGGAAAGATCCTGTCTATATTTATCTTCACCTATGTTATTACATAATATGCTTATCTTTTTCCCCTGCCGAGACACAGTACAAAACTCTTTATCAAAGACTCTTTCATTATATAACCGGTTTATAAGAAAGTGAAAGTAATACCATTTTGTACGAAATCCCTTTTCTCCATACATAGAAGTTTCTCTGCCAAAAACTGAAGCCGTTTCATTTATTTTTTCTATTTCTTCGTCTTCTTCTCCAATAATTTCCATGTCTATTCCAAATTCACGGCACAGATCTCTCACAGGGCTAAAAAATTCATATGATCCGTAAAATTCATATAATCTGCCAAAGTCAGATGTTTTGGCAAACACTCTGTCAAAATCCATTTCACAGAAAATGTCCCTCATATAATCCATATGAAATAAGGTCTGAGGGGTGACTTGCAGCTGCCTTGCTCGAAAAATATTATCAGAGCTCTCATATGTATTGCCGAGAATTACATAGACAGACAAACGTTCAGTGTTCTCGACAAGAAAATCTTCAGGATAATACTTCCTCTGATACATTTTAAGATAAGAAAGCTGTTCTTCTTTTCCATAACATATTATATCAGGTATGCTGTCTTCGGGATTTCTTTTGCCGTAACGTTTTCTATATGTACTCAGGGACACTTTGGCATGAACAGCGAAAGCTTTTCTTAAATAAACAGCCGATGAAAATCCACACTCTTCGGCTATTTCCTCGACAGACTTTCCTGACTCCAAAAGAGGATACAAAGCTATATTCAGTCTTATAGCATTAAGCAGATCCTGAAAGCTCATTCCCAGAGTATCCTTAAGAAGATGAGAAAGATAATACTTATTCAGATAAAAAGCATCAGCCACATTAGAAAGGGTTAATTTTTCACTGTAATGCTCCTGCAGATACGTAAGGATTTCTTCCGCCCTCGTTATCTGTGTAAGAGGCAGCCTCTGGGGATAATTATGAAGAATATAGTCATCATAATAAAACCATTGAAAATTATTCATCATATATGTATAGCATTCCAATACTATATCCGAAAGTTCTGATTTATATGAAGACGTTTTCTCCATATAACAGCACGCTATATTTATAAGATATCGCCTCAGCTGCTCTATAGTCTGAGTGGAAGAATATTGATCAAAACTAGCCATACTGAAGGCTGAAAAAGCAGGCACATTGTAAAGATGCGCAATATGATCCATGTGAAAATGTATACTCATTACTCTGCAGGGCCCTCCTATCTTTTCTATATTATGTATAGTATCCGCATTTATAAAAATAAAATGATTTTCTTCTATTGCATCTATAGAATAAAAGCTGGTATGTACAGAGGCCTGACCATCAATGATAAATATAATTTCAGGGTCTTTATGATGATGCATTGGATACTCTTCAACATCATATATAGCTACAGATACGATTTCTCCTTTTATATAATTTCTTGTTTCACTCACAACATCGCCCCCCATTAAGATACTTTTTTCACCACAATAATATCAGAAAAATATTAATATTGCTATTATTACGTAAATATTTTTATGCAATAAAACGATTTTTATATTAATCTTCAACAATAATCGGCATAGAATTTTCTGATAATTTAAAATATAATTTTTGCAGTGAATAGATCTAATCACACTATTTCTTATTATCAAGGAAAGGAGCAGATATGGCAGATAAAATTTTTTATAACGGACAAATATATACTATGGATTCCTGCCGCAGAATCTGTGAAGCCTTTGCCGTCTGTAATGACAAACTGGTTTATGTCGGTGACTCACAAAACGCAATGTCTTATAAAAAGGAGGATACTTTACTGATAGATCTAAAAGGCCGAAGTGTCTTACCCGGTCTGGGGGATGCCCATTTACATGCTTCAAGCACATGTGAACTTATCTTCAGCTTTAATATGTATAACATCGGGCTTTCATATGACGCGAAACCTTCAGAAGCAATGAATATCTATCAAAATATTATCAGAAAAAATATTAAACAAAACCACTCTGTCAAAGTTTTGAGAGGAACAGGCTGGGATCCGTCATATTTTATGTCTGATCTTAAATCCATGCCTACAGCATCAGACATAGATAAAGTATGCAGCAATATTCCCGTTATATTAAGATCTTATGACCATCATTACCTATGGGTCAACAGTAAGGTTCTTGAAGATTCAGGGATATCAAAGGATACACCTTCACCCAGAAACGGGATTATATGGAGAGACGAAAATATGAATCCCACAGGAATATTCCAAGAAAATTCAGCAATAGATCTAATTCTCAAAAGTGTTCCTTACGGAGATTACTCTATTGAAGAATATGAAAAAGGTATCATGTATTATCAAAAAAATTTTGGCAATGCATATGGTACGACACTCATCTTCGACGCACTTGCCACAGAAAACGCCATACAAGCATATAAGAATCTGGCTGTAAGAGATGAACTTAACATGCGAGTTACGGCAGTATATGCTGTCGACCCTGAAAAACCTTTATCTCAGCTTGATCATATTATCAAACAACGTGGATCTGAGGATGTAGGTGAAATCTTCAGAAGGAACACTGTAAAAGTATTTGCCGACGGAACAGGTCTGTCTATCTACATGGATAAACCCTATGAGCCGGAATATCTTAAAACTATCGGTATGAAAGAAGGATATAATGGTCATCCCCAATGGACAGAAAGCGAATTGAGAGAAATCTTTATGAAAGCGAATGGAGCCGGAATGCCTGTACATGTACATTGCATGGGAGACGGCGCTGCAAAAATGACTTTAGATGCTATAGAGTACACGAAAAATCAGGGAATTGCAGTAGAGAAAATGAGGAATACAATAGCTCATTTTATGGCCATAAAAGAGGAAGATAAAAAACGTATGGCAAAACTCAATGTCATAGCCAGCGTCCAGCCTATATGGGGATGTTATTACAGCATGACAGAAACCATAATAACAGAAATGCTGGGAGATAAAAGAGCTCGGGCACAATACCCTATGGGAAGTTTTAAAAAGGAAGGAATAAAAATGGCCGCTGGAACTGATTTTCCTGTGATAATTCCGCCAAGTCCATTTCTTGGTTTTAAAATAGGAACTACCCGTACCGTGAACAAAGCTCATCCCGAATATAAAATATACAGAAATTGTCCTCTTGGACCAAAAAATGATCCTTTAAGTGAGGCTGTGGACCTTAACGACATGATAGAGATGTATTCTATCGGACCTGCCTATCAAACATTTTGCGATGATATCACAGGAAGCCTTCAAAATGGTAAATCAGCTGATTTCGTCATACTGGACCGCTCTATATCAGACACTTCTCTTGAAGATCTTGATAGCCTTAAAGCAGAATCAGTTTACTTTAGAGGAAAAAAAATATTCTAAATAAGGAGGTTATAATCATGAAAAACTTCAGTTTAAAAGATGAAACCGGAAAAATATATTATGGATGGTATATCGTCTTAACCGCCGCTATCATATGTGGCCTTGTCTACAGCGGGATCGTCTCGGTGACAGGGGTCTTCCTTCTTCCGGTTACCGCTTCGCTAAAACTGCCCATAGGCGGATATTCATTTTATATGACGATCATGTCCCTGACCCAAATAGTCACTTTACTGAGTATATCAAAATTTCTTACGGCGAAAAATATAAAAAAGATCATGACAATTGCCGCACTTTTAGGAATTATATCATTCATAGGATTCGCCATGGCAAAGTCTCTGATTTGGTTCTACATATTTGCTGTTCCGCAGGGATTTTGCTTTGGAGCTTTCACTATGACGCCATGTCAGATCCTTGTATCAAATTGGTTCGGAGAAAAAGCGCGTGGTAAAGCTATGAGTTTTTTCCTGACAGGTATGTCACTTATAACTGTAGTCCTTATGAATGCGCTGAACTATATAGTCCTGAATATAAGCTGGCAGGCCGGTTACATAACATTATCAGCATGTGTCTTAATATGCCTTCTGATAGCTTTTAAAACAGTATCCTGGAGTCCTGCCGAAAAAAATATGAAACGCATGGGAGATCTAAATGAAAAAGAACTCGCAGAAATAAATTCTGCAGAAGTAAAAGGCGTGTCTTTTATAGAAGCACTTAAAAAACCCATCACATGGATAGCGTTTATTTCCTGTACTTTAGCAGTCATAGTCTCCAGTTCTATCCTTCAGCATGGCATCCCCACTATGGTAATGGCCGGACATAATCAAACCAGTGCCACAGCCATAGTCTCAGCAATGTCTGTAATAATGATGTTCACAGGCCCCATCGTAGGAATCGTTTGCGATAAAAAGCTAAGTGTGGCAGCAGTAGGAACAAGTATCTTTTTCTGTATAGCGACAATAGGCCTCGCCTTCATGAACTCCGGATCTGTAGGAATAATTCTTTTTACAGCAGGATATATTTTCGGTGTTCCTGCAATAAATATTATTTCACCGCTTCTGATGAGTCATATGTATGGAGAAAAGGATCTTGGCAAACTTATCGGCTATGTCAATGTATTTATAGGAATAGGAGGCGCGATCGGTGCCGCTGCTGTGGGAATGCTGGTACAAAGCTACGGAACGTACAAAATGCCTTGGCTCTATATGGCCGCAATACTGCTTGTAGTCGCGATCATACGAGGAATCTGCACAAGCAGCAAAAGAAAATTCAAAGCAGACTTATAAATTGACAATCAGATTTTTCAAAAATCAGGATTGTAAAAATATAAAACAATTAATAAGTCTAATTAAGATACAAAAAACTGCAGCACTGACCAGAGTTTTTCCTCAGTGCTGCATTCTCTTAAAACTTATCCGTTTTATATAGCTTTATTTCTCGCTGTTTACTATTCCAATATCTTTTCTGTACTGCATTCCTTCAAAACGTATTCTTCTGATATTATCATACGCCTTGGCTTTTGCTTCTTCATGAGTTGTGCCAAGCGCAGTAACTCCGAGAACTCGGCCTCCCGATGTGACTGTGGCCATGTGAGATCTGCCTTTGCAGCCTTCCTTATTTTCATCGGCGCAACCCAACTCTGATGTATCCTTTTTCGAAGTTCCTGCATGGAAAACTATTACATCTTCATCCACCTTATCAAGTCCGCCTATGACCTTATTTTTTTCATAGCTTCCAGGATACCCTCCTGAAGCGGCGACAACACAAACAGCCTTTTCTTTTCTCCATTTTATATTCACATCTGCCAGTTTGTTTTCCGTAACCGCCATAAATATATCCAGAAGATCACTATCAAGACGAGGCAGTACCGACTGTGTCTCGGGGTCTCCGAAACGATTATTAAACTCTATAACTTTAGGGCCGTCATCAGAAATCATAAGACCTATGAAAAGCACTCCTTTAAAATCCAGTCCGTCATCCTGAAATCCCTTGAGCGTAGGTTCAAGTATCTGCTCCTTTATTTGTTTTTCAAGCTGCGGTGTGAATACAAGGCTTGGGGAATATGTGCCCATCCCTCCCGTATTCGGACCTTTATCTCCGTCAAATATCCTTTTGTAATCCTGCGCCGATTCCATCGGTATAATGGAAGTCTCGTCCACAAAACACAGCATGGAGGCCTCTATTCCTGTCAAGAACTCTTCAACAACAACTTTATCTCCGGCTGCGCCGAAAACTTTCTGCCCCATCATTTCTTCTATTGCCATCCTGGCATCCACTTCATTTTCAGCGATTACAACGCCTTTACCCGCTGCAAGACCATCAGCCTTGATAACCATAGGGTATCCGTAAATTCCAACGGCATTCAGCAGTTCATCCTTGTCAGTAAACTCTTTATATCCTGCTGTCGGAATATTATGTCTTTCAAGGAAAGACTTAGTGAATGATTTGCTGGCTTCAAGCTGTGAACATTTTCTGTTGGGACCGAAAACCTTTACACCTTTGCTTTCCAGCTCATCCACTATTCCCATAGCCAATGGAACTTCAGGTCCTATTACCGCCAGATCAATACTGTTTTCGGAAGCGAATGTACAGATTCCGTCTATGTCTTCTGCTGCAATATCGACACACTGAGCTATCTGAGCTATCCCTGCATTTCCGGGCGCACAGTAAAGTTCGCCCACCTTTGGGCTCTGCGCCAGCTTCCAGCATATAGCATGCTCTCTGCCGCCTCCACCTACTACTAATACTTTCATTGTTATTTCTACCTCCTGAAAAGGGTCTCTCTGTTTTTAGTGATGGAACAGTCTCATTCCTGAGAAGTACATTGCTATTCCATACTGATCACAGGCTTCGATAACAAGATCATCCCTTATGGAGCCTCCCGGCTGAGCTATGTATTTCACGCCGCTTCGGTATGCTCTCTGGACGTTATCGCTGAATGGGAAAAATGCATCAGAACCGAGAGCCACTCCATCCATCTGGTCAAGCCATTCTCTCTTTTCTTCTCTTGTAAGTGGTTCCGGCTTTTCAGTGAAAAATTGTTCCCACTGTCCGTCAGCCAGTACATCCATATAGTCCTCACTCATATATACATCTATGGCGTTATCTCTGTTAGGTCTTCCCACATCTTCTCTGAAAGGCAGGTTCAGCACCTTAGGACACTGACGGAGAAGCCAGTTGTCAGCCTTCTGTCCCGCAAGTCTCGTACAGTGTATTCTTGACTGCTGTCCCGCACCTATACCTATCGCCTGTCCACCCTTTACATAACATACCGAATTGGACTGAGTATATTTCAGTGTTATGAGAGCAATGATAAGATCACGCTTTGCTTCTTCTGATATATCTTTTGTCTTAGTTACAATATCTCCCAAGAATTCATCGTTAATAGGCATTTCATTTCTTCCCTGCTCAAAAGTTATGCCAAATACCTGTTTATGCTCAACAGGATCAGGCTTGAAAGATGGGTCTATCTTGATTATATTATAATTTCCTTTTTTCTTTGTCTTGAGAATTTCCAACGCTTCCGGCTCATATCCGGGTGCGATCACACCGTCGGATACTTCTCTCTTTATGATTCTGGCTGTGTCTACATCACATACATCGGAAAGAGAAATGAAATCTCCGAAGGAAGACATTCTGTCAGCACCTCTGGCTCTGGCATAGGCTGATGCCAAAGGAGATAAATCGCCAAGATCGTCCACCCAGTATATTTTTCTTTCAACTTCACTGAGAGGAAGACCCACAGCGGCCCCTGCCGGTGAAACATGCTTGAATGAAGTTGCCGCAGGAAGTCCCGTCGCTTCTTTTAATTCCTTCACAAGCTGCCATCCGTTGAAGGCATCCATAAAGTTAATATAGCCGGGTTTTCCGTTAAGTACCTCTATCGGCAAATCTCCATCTTCCACGAATATACGGGAAGGCTTCTGATTAGGGTTACAGCCGTATTTTAATTCCAGTTCTTTCATTATTTCTCTCCTCAATTATTTGTTTTTATTTACTATACGGGTTTGGTATTTTCCCGTTTCTATATCTATATATCTTACGAACAGTGATACTTTATTGTCTTCATTGAGACTGTTCCACACTAAATCCGTAAACTCGTCTATACTTCCTGAGAGTTCCACTTTTTTAGGCTCGCCTTCATAGCTCGGAAGCGGATTACCGTCTCCTACATAAGTATGTATGAAACGTCCCTCTCCTGCCGGACAGCCATCATATGTGAAGGTGTTTCTTATACAAAAGTCAGGGTTGCCATCGTCGCTTTTCAGTATGGACATGGCAAAATCATACTTTCCGCCCTTAACATTCATAATACCGGATATTCTCGGGGTATAATTAGGCTCATCCGGCTCAAATTCACGTGTTCTTAAAGCTTCCTCAAAAGTCTTGCCCTCAGCCATAAGATCATATACAGTGTCAGTCTGGTCTCCGTTTGTAACTATAGTAGCATCTCCCAGCACTCTTACAGGTGCATATATTATAAGGCTCGGGTCGCTCAGCTTTGATTCGTCAAAGGCCTCTGTGCGGATACCTTCCTCCTGCTCAACAAACACACGGTTTCTGCTGTTGACGCTTCTGCCCATGATAAAATACGCGGCTACAGCACTTTTTCCATCAGCGGACTTACCGATGACAATACCCCTTCCGGGATATGAATTTTCATTAAGAATATTCATTAATGATAATTTTTTCATATTTTTATTCCTTTCCATCCCAACAATACGTACAAAGCTTACACCTGTCTACACCGATAGCTTCTATAGTATCCTCCAGCTCCTGAAACTTAAGACTGTCAAAATTCAGTCTGCTCCTTATGAGTTCTACCATTTTCCTATGTCTTTCTGTCTTGGAATCAGCATATTCGGCTAATATCTCCTCACTTATTTCTGTTTGAATATCGCTGTCAAAATCCGCAGGATTAGCTGAGGCATCCCCGGGATCATCCAAACCCTCCAGCTCTCTGATACATCTTCTGGTTATCAGCTCCATATCGCTTACGGAACGTGAAAAATTGAGGAATTTACATCCGTACATTATAGGAGGACATGCTGATCTGACATGAATCTCTTTAGCTCCGTTTTCTATCAGATAAGTCACCGTCTGAGAAAGCTGAGTGCCTCTTACGATAGAATCATCAATAAGTACGAACTTTTTATCTTTTATTATCTGAAATACCGGCACCAGCTTCATCTTCGCTATACGATTTCTCGCTTTCTGGTTTTGAGGCATAAAGCTTCTTGGCCATGTAGGCGTATATTTTATAAGAGGCCTCGCATAAGGAACTCTTGACTGATTGGCATATCCTAAAGCATGCGCCACACCGCTGTCCGGCACTCCTGCCACATAATCAACATCAAGATCACCGTCTTTACGCGCCAGCAACTCGCCGTTTTTATTTCTCATAAGCTCTACATTTCTTCCTTCGTAGATGGATGTGGTATACCCAAAATATGTCCATAAAAATGCGCAGATCTTCATGTCTTTCTGAGGTTCTGCGAGGGTCTTCTCTCCTTCTGCCGTTATAAAGGCTATCTCAGCCGGCCCCAATTCGCGCTTATATTTATATCCCACATTTATAAATGCAAAAGATTCGGACGCTGCACAGTAAGCCCCTTTCTTTTTTCCAATTATAAGAGGAGTTCTGCCATATTTATCCCTTGCAGCATAAAGCCCTTCTTCAGTGAGAATAAGCATAGTCATAGAACCGTCTATTTTAGCCTGTGCTATTTTGATACCTTCCACAATATCTTTTCCGGTAGATACAAGGGCCGCCACAAGTTCTGTATTATTAATAGGGCCGCCGCTCATAGACATAAACTGACCGGCTCTTTCCTCAAGAAGTTCTTCCACCAGTTCTTCCTTATTATTTATGCGCCCTACGGTAGTAATGGCGTAATCGCCCTGTCTGCTTCGTACAGTCAAGGGCTGCGGATCACCGTCGCTTATGGCACCTATTCCCATCCTGCCTGACATTTCCTCTATATCCGCTTCAAATTTGCTTCGGAAAGGTGAATTTTCTATATTATGTATTGAACGATTGAATCCTCCATCCTGAAGTACACACAACCCCCCGTTTTTCGTTCCCAGATGTGAATGATAGTCTGTTCCAAAGAACAAATCCATGACGCAATCCTGTTTGGAAACGAAGCCTATTACTCCGCCCATTACTTTTTACCTCCTTTTAAGCCGTCAATTACTAACTTAAGCCCTTCTGCAAGTATCTTGTGTTCTGTTTCCAAAACTCTTGCGGCAAGATCCTCAGGTGTATCTCCTTTCATAACAGGGACTTTCTTCTGAATGATAATTTCCCCTGTGTCTACGCCCTCATCCACGTAATGAACAGTAGCTCCGCTTTCCTTCTCTCCGGCTTCTATAACCGCTTTATGTACTCTTATCCCATAAAATCCCTTGCCGCAGTATTTAGGTATAAGAGATGGGTGTATATTTATTATCCTGTTTCTGTAGTTTTCTATAATTTCAGGAGAAAGGACTCTCATATAGCCTGCCAGCACGATTATTTCAGCTCCCGATTTTTTAAGTTCATCGAGGACTTCAGCCTGCTCTTTGGCTACAGCTGTAGCTATTCCAGCTTTTTCAGCTCTTTCCAGAGCAAATGCGCCGTCTTTGCTGGAGATCACCTTTGCGATTTCCACCTGCGGCAGCTCCCCGCCGGCCGTTTTATCTATAAGAGCCTGAAGGTTTGTTCCTCCTCCTGAGACAAGTACCGCAACTTTCGTTTTATCACTCATGTTCAATATCCCCTACTCCGTATAATTGAGAACTACTGTCTCATCTTTTCTGTCTATGATTTCTCCGATAACAGAAGCTTCTTCACCGGCATCTTTAAGAGCGGCTACAATGGCGTCTGCATCAGCGGCATCTGCTATCATCATCATTCCCACACCCATGTTATAAGTTGAGAACATTTCTTTCGTCTCGATGTTGCCGCACTTCTGAATATATGAGAATATAGGAGGTACTTTCCATGCGCCTACATCTATTGACACTGCAGTTCCTTCCGGAAGTATTCTCGGTATATTTTCAAAGAATCCTCCGCCTGTTATATGAACGATTCCGTTAACGTCAAACTTCGGCAGTACGGCGTCGCAGGCTTTCGCATATATTTTTGTCGGCGTGAGAAGAGCCTCTCCTAGAGTCTCCCCCAATTCTTCTACATACTCGCTTACATCCATTGCCATTTTGTCAAAGAATACCTTTCTCACCAGAGAATAACCATTGCTGTGTATTCCGCTGGAAGGAATTCCTATAATCTTGTTTCCGATCTTTACTTTTTCCCCGGTTATTATTTTATCCTTATCAACTACGCCTACAGAAAAGCCTGCCATGTCGTATTCACCTTCACTGTAAAAATCCGGCATCTCGGCAGTTTCTCCTCCTACAAGAGCGCTGCCCGACTGCTTACATCCATCTGCTATCCCTTTAACAATATCTGCTATCTTTTCCGCCTTTACCTTTCCTGTGGCGATATAATCAAGGAAAAACAGGGGTTTTGCGCCCTGACAAAGCACGTCGTTAACGCACATTGCCACGCAGTCTATACCCACCGTATCATGTTTATCCATCAGGAATGCGATCTTAAGTTTGGTTCCCACTCCGTCAGTTCCGGAAACAAGAACAGGCTGTGACATACCCTTTACGTCTAGGTTGAACAGACTTCCGAAGCTTCCCAGTCCTGTAAGTACATTCTCATTAAACGTACCCTTAACGTGTTCCTTCATCAGTGATACTGCACGTTCGCCTTCCTTGGTGTCCACTCCGGCATCTTTATATGTAAGTTTCTTTTCTTCCATTATTTTCCTCCGTATAGGCTCTGCACTAATCGTTTTTTACTCTTCTGAGAACTTCCGCATAAGTTTCTTCTATCTTGCCCAGATCTCTTCTGAATCTGTCTTTATCCATTTTTTCATTGGTGTTCACATCCCAAAGTCTGCAGGTGTCAGGCGAAATCTCATCTGCCAGTATTACCTGTCCGTCATAAAGACCGAATTCTATCTTAAAATCCACCAGCTTGAGACCTTTATCCATGAAGAATTCCTTCAAAGTGTCGTTTACGATGGCTGCATATTTTTTAACCTCTGCCAGTTGTTCCTTTGTCACCAGCTTAAGAGCCAGAGCATGTGATTCGCACATAAGAGGGTCGCCCAAATCATCATTCTTATATGAAAGCTCAAATGTCGGCTCATCAAATACGATTCCTTCTTCTACTCCGTATCTCTTGGCAAAAGAACCTGCGGAAATATTTCTCATGATAACTTCCAGCGGCAGGATTTTTACGGCCTTCACTATAGTCTCTCTGTCGCTTATCTGTTCTATGTAGTGGGTCGGAACGCCTTTCTGCTCAAGGAGCTGCAGAATAATATTTGTCATTGTATTATTTACAACACCTTTTCCTACTATCTGGCCTTTTTTTTCACCATTGAAAGCCGTAGCATCATCCTTATAGTCAACGATTACACACTTTGGATCATCTGTCTTAAAAACCTTTTTCGCCTTACCCTCGTAAAGCTGTTCTAACTTTTTCATATGGTATTCCCTCCTGATTTTTGTTTTTATTTATTTTTGTTTTCATTGAATTCTCTGTCCAGCGCTATGATGTCTTCTTCCTGTTTTTTCTTGAAATCCTTTACTGCTTGTCTCAGCTTCGGCTCTGCCGCACTGAGAATCTGGACTGCCAGAATGGCCGCATTTTCAGCGCCATCTATTGCCACAGTGGCAACGGGAACTCCCTTTGGCATCTGTACCACTGAAAGAAGTGAGTCCAGACCGTCCATAGTGCTTGATTTCATCGGCAGACCTATTACAGGCAGCGGTGTTGTCGCCGCCAAAACTCCCGCAAGATGTGCCGCCTTTCCTGCCGCTGCTATTATACATCCGAAACCTGCTTCTTCTGCACCTGCTGCAAAGGCTTCAGCCTGCTTAGGAGTTCTGTGGGCAGAGATAATTCTCGTTTCATACTCCACTCCGAAGCTGTCCAGCATCTTTTCCGCTTTCTCAACTACAGGATAGTCCGACTTGCTGCCCATTATTATTGCTACTTTCATTTTAATATTCCTTTCTTAAATCGTGTATCGGCTATTTAAAATATTTTACTCCCGATTCAAATATTTTCTGATCTTTTTCTCCAATCACATTCTTATAAAGGTTGTTTCCTATTCTTTCCGAATGCCCCATCTTTCCGAAGACTCTTCCATCAGGAGATGTTATACCTTCTATAGCCATAACAGAACCGTTAGGATTAAAGGCTATATCCATTGAAGGCTTCCCGTCAAAGTCAACGTACTGAGTTGCTATTTGTCCGTTTTCTGCGAGTTTTCTCAGAACGTCAGGTTTAGCTATGAACCGTCCTTCCCCATGTGAAACAGGTATTGTAAATGTTTCTCCAACTTTCACTCCGGAAAGCCAAGGAGACTTCACCGATGTTATTCCTGTCCTCACAAGGCATGAAGCATGCCTGCCTATTTTGTTATACGTAAGGGTAGGACTGTCCTCTCCGCATTCTGTTATCTTTCCCTCAGGCACCAGCCCCAGCTTTATCAACGCCTGAAATCCATTGCAGATACCCAGTATGAGGCCGTCTCTGTTATCCAGCAGGTCAGCCACCGCATCTTTTATTGCAGGATTTCTGAACACCGCCGTAATGAATTTAGCCGAACCGTCAGGCTCATCTCCGCCGGAGAATCCTCCCGGTATCATTATTATCTGGCTTGATCTTATCTTTTTTTCAAGCTCTTCTATTGACTCTTCAAGTTGCGAAGCCGTAAGGTTTCTGATTATGTGTATATCTGCCTCGGCTCCTGCTTTTTTGAAAGCTCTTGCCGAATCCATCTCGCAGTTGGTCCCCGGGAATGTAGGTATCACGACTTTCGGTTTTGCAATCTTCACAGCAGGCACTGACATATTTCTTTCGATAAAGACAGGCTGCTCTACCTGTGTTTTATCTTCTGCATTTTTAAATTCAGATGTTCTCACAGGGAATACGCTTTCTACAGGTTCCTGCCATTTTGATATTATCTGATTGAGATCCTCGCTCTGTCCGTTAACAGTAAGCCTTCCGTCAACTGTAGTCTTTCCCAAAGCAGCATATACCGCCCCGGCCATCAGTTTATCCACATCCTGACCTGCAGGAAGCTCAATGACAAGAGAGCCGAACATTGGTGATAAAATATCACCTTCCACATTTACATTTACTCCGATCTTATTTCCGGCAGCCATCTTCACCAGAGTCATATAAAGTCCTCCGCGCCCTATAGCGTCAGCTGCCAACAGCTTACCTGCCTCTGCCAGCTCTTTTATTTTGAGAAGATTATTTCTGTATATTTCAAAATCTATCACACCGTCTTTATCTATAGGAGCTGTTACAGCTACCAACGTGCTTCCGGCAAATTTAATCTCTGATGATACGATATCATTTGCATCTGCCGTGGTTACAGCAAATGATGCAAGCGTCGGAGGAACATCTATATCCATAAAAGTCCCTGACATACTGTCTTTTCCTCCGATTGCCGGTATCTCAAGCTCTTTCTGCACCCTCAGAGCGCCCAGCAGTGCAGACATCGGTTTTCCCCATCTTGCCGGATCACTGCCCAGCTTTTCAAAATATTCTTGGAATGTCAGACGCACATTTCTGTAGTCTCCTCCCATTGCCGCAATCTTGGTTACTGAATCTATAACGGCATACAATGCTCCGTGAAATGGACTTCTGACAGCAAGCTCCGGATCAAATCCGTAACTCATCAATGTTGCTGTATCTGTCTCTCCTTCTGTTACCGGAAGCTTTGCAGCCATTCCTGCCGACGGAGACAGCTGATATTTGCCTCCCAAAGGCATCAATACCGTCCCTGCGCCTATTGTACTATCAAATCTTTCCGTAAGGCCCTTCTTGCTGCAACAGTTAAGATCTATGAGCAACTGTTCTCTCGTTTTTGTTTCTTTTAATATATCTGCCAGATCTGAATTAACTTCCGATAGTTCTTTCGGATCTGATACCAATGCTTTGGCAAACTGCTGAGCCCCATTTGTGTTGAGAAAGTCCCTGCTCAGATCCAGTATGCAAACTCCTCTCCAGTGCATCCTGACTCTATTGGTATCAGTTACCTCAGCAACTGTGGTTGCTTCCAGATTTTCTTCCCTGGCATATTTGATAAATTCCTGCTCTTTGTCTGCCTCAACCACAACTGCCATTCTTTCCTGAGATTCGGAAATGGCAAGCTCTGTACCGTCAAGTCCGTCATACTTCTTTGGAACCTTATCCAGATTGATTTCAAGACCGTCGGCCAGCTCTCCTATTGCAACGGAAACGCCGCCGGCACCGAAGTCATTACATCGTTTTATCAGCGTAGCGACTTCTTTTCTTCTGAACATTCTCTGTATATTTCTCTCTACAGGCGGATTACCTTTTTGAACCTCTGCACCGCACTGCAGTATTGATTCTTCTGTATGCTCCTTTGATGAACCTGTAGCCCCGCCGCATCCGTCACGTCCTGTTCTTCCTCCCACCAGGATTATAACATCACCTTTCTGAGGAACCTTTCTTATTACATGATCAGCAGGCGCTGCACCTACAACAGCTCCGATCTCCATCCGCTTCGCAACATAATTTTCGTGATACACTTCGTCCACAAGACCGGTGGCAAGCCCTATCTGGTTTCCGTATGAGCTATAGCCATGTGCTGCTTCTGTCGTTATCTTTCTCTGCGGCAATTTACCGCTTAAAGTCTCTTCTATAGGCTTTCTGGGGTCAGCTGCGCCTGTAACCCTCATAGCCTGATAAACGTATACTCTGCCTGAGAGCGGGTCTCTTATAGCTCCGCCGAGACATGTTGCAGCTCCTCCGAAAGGCTCTATCTCCGTAGGATGATTATGGGTCTCATTCTTGAACATTACAAGCCAGTCTTCTTCTTTGCCGTCTATCTTTGCCTTTACCTTAATGCTGCAAGCATTTATCTCCTCTGACTCATCCAGATTATCAGCCTTGCCATGCTTCTTGAGGTATTTTGTCCCTATACAGGCCATGTCCATGAGGCACAGATTCTTTTCTCTGTTCCCGTAAACATCCTTTCTCATATCAAGATACTGAGCAAATGCCTGCGCTACCAGCCTTCCGTAAGGACTATCATCAAAACCCACATCCTCCAGTGTCGTATTAAATGTAGTATGCCTGCAGTGATCAGACCAATATGTATCTATAACCTTTAATTCTGTAAGAGTGGGGTCTCTCTGCTCATCTTCTGTATAATACTTTTGTACGAATTTTATATCTTCACGGCTCATGGCAAATCCCATTTCTTTTCTGTATTCCTCCAAAGCCGCCTCATTCATTTTTCTAAAGCCGTCTATTATCGCCACTGCAGGAGGAACCGTTGTCTCCATTGTAAGATCCAAAGGTTTATCATCAGAAGCAATCTGAGAGTCAACAGGATTTACACAATAATTTTTTATCGCTTCCAATGACGCATCATTTATATCTCCTTCCAATACTATAGTTCTGGCAAACTTTACAACAGCCTCTGCCCCGGCGTTCATCAGCTTTATACACTGAGCGGCAGAGTCAGCTCTCTGGTCATATTGCCCCGGCAAATATTCAACTGCGAAAAAAATAGCAGATCCCACATCCACAGGCATCGTTTCCTCATATACGACATCTATGGCTGGCTCTGCAAATACAGTAAATTTAGCCGCTTCATAAGTAGAGTCATCTATACCGTCCACATCATAACGGTTCAGTATTCTCACTCCCTCAAGTTTATCAATGTGCAAATTTTCTTTTACATCATTAAAGAGCGCCTCGGCCTCTACATCAAAGCCTTTTTTCTTTTCAACGTAAATTCTTCTTACCATCGATCTATTATCCTTTCTGAATCAAAAACCAGTTTATATTCTGTCACTTGAATTTATATGATAATGTTAGCACTTTTACCTTATTATATCAATGTTTTTCAACCAAAAACTTTGATTCCACAACATTTTACGAACTTTACTCCGCAATATTGGTTTTATAGTCCGTATTTTTCTGTCATGCCCCACTTTTACAAGCATTTTTACTTAAAAAACACGATTTATCCCAGTCAGAGCTTAACTTTTCCGGTCATATTTCCCACACATTCTTTTCAACGTATCTTCACACTGATGCCTTTAAATCAGCATATTGCGCTGTTATTATATAATCACTCCAAGAGGAAAAGAAACACCTCTCCTAATAAATAGTAAATTAGTGTGATGACAGCGAAACGCTGCCCAGAGTATAAACCCGGGCAGCGTTTTCGTTTTATTACAGTTTTCAAAATATACTTAAATATCTTTCACCTGTATCAGGCAATATTGTTACAATTCGTTTCCCTTCATTCTCTTTTCTTGCAGCCACTTGTCCCGCAGCAAAAATAGCAGCTCCCGATGAAACACCCGCCAGAACACCTTCCAGTCGAGCTAAATTTTTCATAGTCTGAAGAGCATCCTCATCTGTAACCGTCATAACCTCATCCATTATGTCGGCATCTAAAATCTCCGGTATGAAATTAGCTCCGATCCCTTGTATCTGATGTGTACCTGCCCAGCCTTCCGTTACAAGCGGTGATGATGCAGGCTCCACACCTATGATTCTTATTGCGCTGTTCATTTCCTTAAGATAACGGCCTATTCCCGAAACAGTCCCCCCGGTTCCGAAAGAAGCCACAAAAATATCTAACTCACCTTCCGTATCTTTCCAGATTTCCGGAGCTGTCGTTTCGTAATGCGCCTGAGGATTAGCCGGGTTTTCGAATTGTCCTGCGATTATGCTTCCCGGGATTTCTTCCAAAAGCTCTTTTGCTTTTTCCACGCTGCCCTGCATACCCTCCTCTCTGTCGGTAAGAACAAGGTCCGCTCCCAGAGCAGCCAGCAATTTCCGTCTTTCGATACTCATACTTTCAGGCATTACCATAACTGCTTTGTACCCTCTGGCGGCGGCAGCCATGGCGATCCCCACCCCCGTATTCCCGCTGGTAGGCTCTATAATAGTCCCTCCCGGTTTGAGTCTTCCGCTTTTCTCGGCCTCAGAAATCATTTTATAACCTACTCTGTCTTTTATACTTCCTGCCGGATTAAACATTTCAACCTTCGCAACAATTTCCGCGCACGAGCCAAAATATTCCTCCATTTTATGAAGCCTGAGCAACGGAGTATCTCCTATAAGATCAGTTATCGTATTTCTAATGTTCATAAAGCCTCCCTCATCTTCTAAAATTTTTCTGTATCAGCTACTTTGCCGTCTTCCATAAACAATATGTATCCATGACCGGGATCAGGTATCCATTTATAAAAATTGTCTTTTACCTTAGGATATATACTCTCCAGTATAGCTGATATTGTTCCTCCATGACATACCGCTATGGAAAGAGCTTCATCATCTTTATGTCTCATGGAAAAAGCTTTCAAAGCATTACGTTCTTTAAGATCATCAAATCCTCTAATCACTCTTTTATAAAAAGCCTGCAGGCTTTCCCCATTAGGAGGCGGCAAATTACCGAGTTTATCAGATTTCCATATCCTATATTCTTCAAGATCTTTAAGTTCTGCATGACTTTTCATTTCAAAAGAGCCAAAATTCAACTCTTTCAGTTTTTCCAGAGATTCATGTTTCTGCCGGCCATATATAAGCTCAAGAGTCTGTTCGGTTCTTCTCAGGCCTGTCGTATAAAATTCCGCATTAACACCGTCAGGATAAAGTCCCGATTCGGCAAGCCGTTTAAGTTCATCTATTCCCTCTGCTGCCAGAGGAATATCAGCGTGTCCATAATAGAGTCTGTTCTTATTGCCTTCTGTTATGCCATGCCTTATGAGGCATATCTTCGATTCCATCTGTGTACCTTCTTCCTTTGAATGTTTCTCCGTCGGAAACATCCTTTATATGACTTGTTACAATGATAACATATCCGCAACCTGTTTGCATCAGACAGTGTTTATTTTATTTTTTACGCAATAAATAGTAAATTAATAACAATACAATAACAGAATTATTTCGGTTTGCCGGATGGCCTCTTTATCTCAGCGCTGCCCACTAAAATTTTCGTTTTATAATTTTCTCAGCTGTTTCATATATAGAAAAGCTCGGTCAAAGAAAGCTTAAAAAGCTGACAGACAGTGAAAACCGATTATTGCAAAAGACTTATATCTCCTTCCTAAAAGATATGTATTGCCCTTGAAAATTCAATTTTTTACTGATATACTTTCAATGAATTTAATAAAGTATGTTTTAACAAAAAATCTGACTTACATTTTCACCGGAATCTGCAAAGTCCGAATTTTTTTGCAGCTTCTTCGGTTTAATATAATCTTCCGGCGCAGCACAGTACGAAAGGGATAAAAAATATGAACAATACAGCAAAATCCACAATATGTTTATTCATAACCGCCATAATCTGGGGATCAGCTTTTGTGGCACAGAAAATAGGAATGGATTCCATAAGTCCTTTTTATTTCAGCGCTTTCAGAATGATTTTAGGAGCAGCTGCATTATGTGTGATGTTGCTTATAATGAACATAAAAAATAAAGAAGATTTAAAGAAAAAAACTGAAGAAAAGAAAAAAAAGGAAAGAAAAATTTTGCTTACCGGCGGATCTCTGTGCGGTATCGTAATTTTCTTTGCTTTTAACCTTCAGCAGCTGGGGCTGGTATCAGTAGATGCCGGAAAAACAGGGTTTATTACAGCTCTTTATATCATTCTTGTCCCTATCATGGGAATATTCCTAAAGCACAGAACATCTCTTTTCACATGGCTCGGAGCTCTTGTAGGTGTAGTAGGACTCTATTTTCTGTGCATCACAGAAGATTTCTCTGTCCACCCCGGAGATATGACAATTATGATCGGAGCTTTTTTCTGGGCTTTTCATATCTTATGCATAGACTATTTCGCTCCAAAGATAAATGTGCTGAAGCTCAATGCATTTCAGTTTTTTGTAGCTGGTTTCTTAAGCCTGATAATTGCCGTTATATTTGATGACATTTCTCTTCCGGCTATCTTGACCGCGGCCCCGGCTATCTGTTATACAGCTGTTTTCTCTACCGCCATTGCCTATTCATTCCAGGCTCTGGGACAAAAACATCTAAACCCTACTGTTGCCTCAATAATACTGAGTACAGAGGCATTGTTCGCAGTTGTTTTCGGAGGTGTTTTTCTGGGCGAAACCCTCACATACAGAGAAGTCATAGGATGCGGCCTGATGTTTACAGCTGTGATTCTTGCTCAGATTCCACCGAAAAAAAAGGCAGAAAAAAATACAGATGAACCCAAAATTACAGAACAGGAGTAAAAAGGTCTAAGACCTTTAATAAAATAACTATGACTATTTATGAAAAACTTAAAAAACTCGAATACATATTAAATGATCTCGGAAGAATTACTGTTGCGCTTTCCGGAGGAGTAGACAGCGTTTTCCTGCTGACCTTCGCTTACAAACTGTGGGGCGACGACAGAGTATCTGCCGTAACGGCACAAGGTCCTCATTTTGCTGATGATGAAACAGCCTATGCTG
>OLOZ01000428.1_pt1 | contig 39862 bp, 39 predicted proteins | sample 1673021 | NCBI WGS metagenome assembly OLOZ01 (sample SAMEA3136747, study PRJEB25190) | human gut metagenome | biome: human gut; feature: human-associated habitat; material: faeces | place: Austria | collected 2013 | reverse complement strand
TGCGTCCTCCTTTGTTGTTGCATTTCTTGCACTCATAATAGCCAAGAGTATAGTAATCCTTGTTAGTTGATACCTGCCTCATAAGTGCGTTACACTTTGGACAATGTACATCGTAGATGAGTGCCTGATTATTATCGTATGCTGTGCGAGGAGAATGAAGTCTGTAGAATGTATCTACATTTCCATGCGCGTCTTTTACATATTCATCAGTAAGATAAAATTTACACATTCTTTCTGCATATTCCTCTGAAAAAGAGGTGCTCTGTGGATGAAGTCCATAAGTTCCATCCTTGTGATCTGTTTTGTTTAAATTGTAAACTGCCATATTTTTGGCTCCTTTCATGTGTTTTTGATTAAGGGTTATATTACCCGTTTGAATTCGCGTTTTTGTGCGTGAAGGGGCAGCACCGTTCACCGCTGTTTGTGCCGTAGAGATAAGTACCGCCCCTAGGGCTTAAAGCTCTACACGGAATGGGCATTTGCAAATATTGGAAAGATTTCTTCCATATGCAATGTCATCGGATTCCGTCCAGACTTCTAATTCACGAGTCTTGATGAAACCCTGTAAATCCTTGTAAGACAAGAAGGTTGCATCAAAGAAGTTACCTATAACCATCCATCTTGCAGGATTTGGATTGTTTGATGTTTGAACAAGAAACGGAGTACCGGATTTATTCTTAAGCATCATGTGTGGTTCAAAGCCACGGTGTTTTCTTGTTTCACGCTCAAAACATTCAAACATACTAAGGTCAAACCTGTATGATCTGTCCATGTTTGCCTCCTTTCTAGCCCACAGGCTTAATTGATATGAAACCTTGCTTATCTAGCACATAGGCACCACCTCCTTCACAGTGGGGCATATGTGGCAGATGAAAATATAATTTCTCTATAGAGAATGAAATATTGAAGTAACCATATTTATCTGCCACAATGCCACATCTCATTTATTCCAAGAAATCTGATATCAATCTGTAGCCTGTGACCATTGTGGTTTTGTTACCACCAGACTGTGGTCGTTTACGGACAATAGTTGCTACAGTTTCTAGACTTTGTCTGAAGTTCTTCATGCTTTCTGGGTAGTGACCATTCTCCTGACACCAAGTACGATAACGCTGATAAACGGCAGAAGTGCGTTCTTCATAATCGCCTTGTTCCATGCAGTCCTCAACAAAGAGAGCCATCTTATAGCTGTCATGTTCATACTGAGCAGTGGCCACCTTTACCGAGTATGGTGGTGTAAGGCCTTCACGATTCAGCATGGAATATCCTTCGATGAGCCAATTAAGAATGGCTGACTGCACTTCCAGCTTTGCAAATTCTTTCTTCAAAGTTTTATCTTGTTCCGATTCATCGAAATGCTTCTCAAATGGAATGATGAACAGTCTATTACTGCTAAATACTGTCATATCATTGATGGCAGGAAGATAATTGGTATTGATGTAAAGTTTGAATAAAGGCTGAAAATCAAAGCTGTTCTCATGAAGAAAACGAGCATTGATGGTATCATTACCAGTAAGATTCTTTACCTGTGCAGCATTCAGCACTAATCCCTTACCGGGTTCTGAAATATTCACAAATCGAACTCCTGCAAGACGGGCAATATCCTCTGTAGGCTGAGAGCTGTTAGCATTCATCTTTTGAGCAAGTGTCTCCGGTCTTGCAGTACATCCGTAGGAACCAAGTACCTTTAATACGCTTTCACAGAGAGTTCCTTTGCCATTACGTGTGCTTGCTCCATAGAGGATAGTCATACACTCATGACGGGTATCTCCAGTAAGTCCGTAGCCAAATAACTTCTGTAGGAATTTAGCTTTTTCTTTATCACCGGACATGATTTCTGAAATAAACTTGTCCCAACGGTCATTATGAGCGTGAGGGTCATAGATGACATTTGATATCTTGGTAAGCTTGTCACTGCTTTTATGCTCTCTGCATTCGAGTGTATTCATATCGATAGTTCCGTTCTTGCAGTTGAAGATATAAGGATCAGCATCAAACTCCGTTGCAGAAATCGGATGATAAACCTGTGCATCTTTAAGGATATTGACTCTAGTTCCGTGTGTCTGCCATCGTCTGGTGTAATTCATGTATTCCTTTCGTTTATGCTCATCTGTTATTTTCAGAGCATACATATGAAGCAGATTAGCAAGTTCCATGCAAAGCCTCATAGCTTTCAGGCCACCGACATCCGGTTGCCAAGTTCCATCTGCGTAGTAGAACCACGCTTTTCTCTCCGGCACATATCGAAGAATAGGTTTATAGAAATCCGCAAAGAGCATTCCTGCACCAATATCTGTCCACGGATACTTTGTGCTGTCCTCTGGATGAAGTGATACGAGCCTTGCCATTTCATCATCGAAATCTTCACTTGCCGGAGCAGGAATAATCGGTGTGTAAAACTTCGTCATCCCGGCTAACGCTGTATCAATAGTCATATCTCCATAGGTCTTATTGCCATGAACCTCATCCCATTTGCTGCGAGCAAGTGCTGACTGCCTGTACAGTCTGTCTACTTGTTCACGATTGCCATTACAGTAAAATGCAAGGATGGAGATGAATCCGAGGTCTGCTTCGCTGTTGGATGGATAATCTGAAATATCACCATTCCACAGCTTTCTGAACTTTTCTCCCTGTTTGGAGGCCATAGCCTTTGCAAGTACACCATCATCGGTAAGGTAACTTTCACGATGTTCCTGCAATTCAGTAGACGAGTTCTTCGGCGTTTTACGTTTCATGTACTTATCAAGAAGCCACTGCAGAACATCCATATTTTCTGTAATTTCATTTTTGAGATACATATCACCTGTGATAGTGACAAAACGATTTGTAGCTCCGGCTACATAGACTTCAATATCACCTTTCTTGATGTAGTAGTTATTCTTGTCGTAGTTGTAGCTATCCTCAACAAACAAGATGATACGAAGACCTGTTCCGCTAGGACTTCTCTCAATATATGTATTTTTGAAATGAGATACGATATCTGCCGCCTGTGTGGTTAACTTTCCATCTTCTATACAGTGATCAAGGTCGATTGCAATGATGATGCCATCAACACGAATGCCTAGACCGTCATAATCTTTTAAGGCCAAGACTGCTGTATCAAAATCTGTAAATGTCTCAGGTTTATTGACATATGCCTTATATCCGGTTGCCGGATTATATGGAACCTTTGTCATATTTCCTTTACGTTCCTCATATCTGAAATTGCACCATGATGCGTGCTCCTTCAGATACGTTGGTATATTATTTACATTCATAGGTTTTAATTCCTCCTTCTGTTTTGTTTTCAATAGTGAAAGGACAAGAGTTCCTGTTTTAAGTACCGATTTTCAAAATTTCATTTCTCACTACTTAATGGAGGTTAAGTAGCTGTTTGGCCGAAAAAAATTCAAATTTATTTTTCTTACACTTACCACTGGAGATTAGTGAATGATTTGAGCGGATTTTTCTGGAAATATTTTTCTTCCACTCAAATCATAGGCAAAAGAAAATGCTGAAATTTAACTCTCCTGTCCATAAGCGAAAAAACTTTTTAAATCGAACCCATCTAATTCCATAAGTAGTTGAAATAGGTGAAATCCCGGCTGAGGCAGAACTTTTATCCTTTTCTAACTTCCTAAGGGGATTTGACGAGTGAAATTCCGGTATAAAAAAATAAAATTCCTCAAGAAAAATGTCTTGAAGGACTGGGTACTAGAAAAATTCATATTTATTTGGTATAATAACGCTATATTAATGAGTAAGAAATGAAAAGGAGATGCATATGAGTTTCCCTGAAGAAATAAAAAGAATTAGACAACGTTCATTCCTCACACAGCAGGACTTTGCAAAGAAAATTGGTGTAGCTTTTTCTACTGTGAATCGATGGGAATCCGGACGTGCAAAGCCAAACTTAAAAGCAATGAAAAGTATCAATACGTTTTGCTTAGAGAATAGCATTCCTTATGAAACATTAGAGGAAGAGTGGCTTGATTACAAAATAGAGAAATAAAGGAGCAATACTGCTATGACAGATAAAGAATTAAAAGAGCTAAAAGATACCCTATGGCATTCTGCCGATGTCCTTCGTGCAAGTGCACATTTAGCAGCAAATAAATATGGACAGCCTATCTTAGGGCTTATCTTCCTTAGATATGCAGATATTTTATATAAACAACATAAGGAAGAAATTGAAGCAGAATACAATCGTCTTAAAGGCGGACGTATGGAAAAATCCAAGAAAGAGATTTCTATCGAGAAATGTGGATTCTATCTTCCGGAATGTGCTTATTATGACTTCATCAACGATGCGACGGATGATGCAAACAAAGCTACCATTGTGAAGAAAGCTATGGAAGCTATCGAAGATGAGAATCCTAAAATGGACGGAGTGCTTCCAAAAGAAGTATATGCTCAGCTTGTACCGGAAGAAGAGCCGGAACTTCTATCTAACATCGTGCGTATTTTCAAGGATATCCCTGAAAATACTACAATTGATGTTTTCGGTGAAATTTATGAATATTTCTTAGGTAACTTTGCACTTGCAGAAGGTAAGGATGGCGGTACATTCTACACACCTGCAACTGTTGTAAGATATATGGTAGAAGTATTAACTCCACAACCTGGAGAAAAGAAGTTCCTAGATCCAGCATGTGGTTCTGGAGGTATGTTCGTTCAGGCTGCAAGATATATGCACAACCACAATGCCAGCGAAAGCGAACAGATGAAGTTTCGTTGCTATGGTGTTGAAAAAGAACCTGATACAGTAAAACTTGCAAAGATGAATCTTCTTCTTAACAATGTTCGAGGTGACATTACTGAGGCAAACTCGTTTTATTCTGATCCATATAATGCAGTTGGACAGTTTGATTATGTAATGGCAAATCCACCTTTCAATGTTGATGAGGTTGTTGTTGAGAAGGTTTCTGATGATGCACGTTTCGATACATATGGTGTGCCAAGAAACAAGAGTAAATCAACGAAGAAAAAATCTGACAAAAAAGAAACTGTACCTAACGCAAACTATTTGTGGATTGGCTACTTTGCTACTGCATTAAATGAGAATGGTAAGGCGGCTCTTGTTATGGCTAATTCTGCATCTGATGCATCAGGTTCAGAATATGATATTAGAAAGAAAATGATTGAAGAAGGTATCATCTCACAGATGGTGACCCTTCCTTCTAATATGTTCTCATCAGTTACTCTTCCTGCAACCCTTTGGTTCTTTGATAAGCAGAAACCGAACACTGAGAAGAAAAATGAAATCTTATTTATCGATGCAAGAAATGTATTTACACAGATTGACCGTGCCCACAGAAAATTCTCTGATGAACAGATTAAGAACCTTGGTGTTATCACAAAGCTTTATCATGGCGATACACAGGCACTTGTAGATTTGATTGATGAGTACAAAGTAGAGCTTGCCAATGCACCGGAGTCTTCTGATGACAAAGAAATTCTTACAAAATCATATTGGCAGTCACAGATTGACTGGTTAACAGAAAGATTCCCGGATGGTGTATACGCTGATGTTATCGGTCTTTGCAAAGTCGCACATATGGATGGTGAAGACGGAATCATTGATCAAGATTACTCTCTTAATGCCGGACGATATGTCGGTGTGGTTATCGAGGATGATGGCTTAACACAGGAAGAATTCAAAGAAGAAATGTATTCCTTAAATGCTGAATTCACTGCCTTAAGTATTGAAGCGAAATCTTTAGAAGAACTTATCTCGAATAATCTGAAAGGATTGTTGGGTGAGTGATATGAATGAGTATAAAATAGTAAAAATAACAGATCTCGGTACTGTGAATCGTGGTAAATCAAAGCATAGACCAAGAAACGACTCCATATTATACGGTGGGGAATATCCCTTTATCCAAACAGGTGATGTAAAAAAGGCTAATCTACATTTGGTAGATTATACACAAACATATAATGACGTGGGGTTAAAACAAAGTAAACTTTGGAAAAAAGGAACATTATGTTTCACTATTGCAGCTAATATTGCGGACTCTGCCATACTTGGTATGGATGCATGTTTCCCAGATAGTATCGTTGGATTTTTGCCGTACGAGAATGTATCAGACACAACATACGTTAAGTATTTGTTCGATGAACTAAAATTATACTTTCAACAGATTTCTAAAGGCACAACCCAAGATAATTTGAGTTTGGATAAAATTTGTAGAGTAAAGCTTAGGGTGCCAGATTATGATACGCAAGTAAAAGTTGCATCTATTTTATCTACTTACGATACTGCTATTGAAAACAACAACAAGCGAATCAAACTCTTAGAGCAAATGGCTGAAAATCTCTACAAGGAATGGTTTGTAAGATTCCGTTTTCCGGGATATGAGGATGTGGAGTTTGAAGACGGAATGCCTAAAGGTTGGGTAAGAGAAAAAATAGGCCTTCATTACAATACATGCTCCGGTGGAACTCCAAGTAGAACGCATGAGGAGTATTACGCTGATGGCACTATTCCTTGGGTCAAGACTGGAGAAATTAAAGACAACATAATAATTCACACTGACGAATGTATAACGGAAGATGGAATAAAAGGATCGTCCGCAAAGCTATTACCACAAGGGGCTGTTGTTATGGCAATGTACGGAGTAAACATTGGTATGTTAGCATATTTGGATTCTGAAATGACTTGCAATCAGGCTTGTTGTGTTTTTAGCGATAAAAATGAAATTATCTCTAGACACTATTTGTTTCATTATCTTTATTCAATTCGTGATTATCTGTTACTCATTGGATTTGGTGCTGCACAACAGAATCTAAGTCAGGATTTAATAAAAAAAGTAAAGATAGTTATTCCGCCAACTGAGTTAATAAAAAAATTTGATGAGCAAAAAGAACCCTTATATCAAACAATCCGAGCATTGATGATGCAAAATGATAAACTCATCAAACAGAGAGACATGCTCTTACCACGCTTAATGAGTGGAAAACTTGAAGTTTAAGGAGGTGTTCATATGCGTAACTTCATATCAGAAGACGATATAGAACAGGCTATACTTTCAAAGTTAAAAGCTGAACCATTTGAATATGACGTCCTCATTTGTGATGCTGATCCAAACAAGCGTGATGATTTAAATGATGGCACAGGAAGAAATTCTAAGAAAGAATGTATTCTTCCTGATGTAATGCTGTCTTCTCTAAAGCGTATCAATCCAACTATCGAAGAAGATAAAATCAAAGAGATTGTAAAGATGCTGAGACAGGATTATACAGGAACGGATATCGTAGATACCAACTACAAATTATACAGACAAATTCGTAATAATATAAAGATTACCGTTCGCAGAAACGGAAAAGAAAATTTCGATTTTGTTAAGCTGATAGACTTTGAGCATCCGAAGCATAACACTTTCACAGCGGTATCGCAGATGTGGATACAAGGAAAGGTCTATTATCGCAGACCGGATATCCTTATTTTTGTTAATGGCATGCCCCTTGTGTTTATTGAACTGAAAAATAGCATTGTTAAGGTCGAGGAAGCCTACAACAAGAATTTGAAAGATTATATGCGGGATATTCCGAATCTCTTTGCGTTCAATCAGATTTGTGTGCTTTCTAATGGACTGGAAACAAAGCTTGGTGCATTTAATGCAACCTACGACTATTTCTTTGAATGGCTCAAGGTTGACAGTGAAAAAGAAAAATTGGACAGAGAAGCAATTCTTGCAGCAGATAATGTCAAGGATAGCTCAGTCAGATATTTTGTTGATGGTCTTCTTAGCAAAGATAGACTCATTGATTATATAGAAAATTTCATTCTCTTTGAAAATCAGAGAATCAAAATTATCGCAAAGAACCACCAGTACTTAGGCGTAAATAACTTGATGGAATCTGTGAAAAACAGAAAAGAATTGAACGGAAAACTTGGTGTCTTCTGGCATACACAGGGCTCTGGTAAATCCTACTCTATGGTTATGTTTGCTCGTAAGGTGAAACGTAAAATTGCAGGTAACTTTTCATTCCTTGTTATTACTGACCGTGAAGACTTGGATACACAGATTCATAAGAATTTCGTACGTACAGAGGTTATCGGATCTAAAGAAGAATGCCAGCCTAAGGATAGCAAGCAGTTAAGAGATTTCCTAACTACTAATAAGGCATTTATCTTCACGCTCATCCATAAATTCAGATACGATAAGACAAAGAAATATCCGGTGCTTTCTACTCGTGACGATATTATCGTCCTTGTTGATGAAGCGCATAGAACGCAGTATAAGGATTTGGCAGAGAACATGAGAACTGCACTTCCGAATGCTAACTTTATCGCATTTACCGGAACACCACTACTTGGTACAAAACGTCTTACAAATCAATGGTTCGGTGATTATGTATCAGAGTATAACTTTGCGCAGTCTGTTGAAGATGGATCTACAGTGCCTTTATTCTATTCCAGACGAGTTCCGGAAGTTGGGCTTGAGAATGATTTCCTTGACGATGACGTTGTGGACATTATCGAAGAAGAAAATCTTAATGAAGATGAGACAAGACTATTAGAGAATGCATCTTCCCGTATCCTTGAAGTTATCAAGAGAGATGACCGCTTAGATAAAGTGGCACAGGATATTGCCTACCACTTTCCAAGACGAGGATTTCTTGGAAAAGGTATGGTTGTATCTGTCGATAAATATACTGCTGTCAAAATGTATGACAAGGTTCAGCATTACTGGGCTATAGAAAAGCAGAATATCATGAAGGAGCGCAATACTGCTTCTACCAAAGAAGAACGTGATCAGCTCACTCGTATTCTTGCTTACATGAATAAAGTTGAAATGGCTGTTATAATTTCTGAAGAAAACGATGAGAAAGCCAAGTTTGCGAAGCAAGGTCTAAAGATATCTGAACATCGTACAAAGATGAAAGAAATCACACCTGACGGTAGAGATATTGAGGATAGATTCAAAGATCCTGATGACTCACTGCAACTTGTGTTTGTTTGTGCAATGTGGCTAACAGGATTTGATGTAAAGAACTTATCTACACTTTATCTTGATAAGCCAATGAAAGGACACACGCTGATGCAAGCGATTGCTCGTGCCAATAGAGTGTATCCCGGAAAACCTGCCGGAATCATCGTGGATTATGTAAATGTATTCAAGTACATGAAAAAAGCATTGACTGAATATGCGACTGGAGATGATGGTACAGAGTTCCCGGCAAAGGATATTGACCAATTAATAAGCTATATCGATGGCACAATCGATGAAGCAGATTCTTTCTTGTTGTCTCTTGATATTGATTTGAAAAAGATGGTCGCTGATTCAAATACTCTCGATAAACTGGATGCATTAAGAAGTGCCTATGATACTATCGTTGCAAAAGATGGTGATAAAGAAAAATTCAAGGTTATCCTTAATACGTTGACAAATCTCTATGAAGCATCAAAGCCGGAAATTTTTGAGAAAAACTGGAGCAACGATAAGTTTGCACCGCTTGTGTATTTGCATGGCCTTTTCTACCATACTATCGATGATGAAAAAGTAGCTCGTGCCAGACAGAAAATGAATCAGATCCTTGATGGTAGTGTTACTGCAAGTCAAGATTTCGTTAATTATGTGCGCGAGGAACCTGCACAGTACATGATTAAAGGCACAAAGACAATTGACCTTTCTAAAGTTGATGTTGAACAATTGAGGAAAGAGATAAAGGTTGCTACGTATAAGGCGATTGAGATTAATGACTTGAAGGAATACATCGAGCAAGCTCTTGAGCAGATGCTTAACAGAAACTGTACCAGAACTAAATTTTCAGAGCGTTTCAAACGTATTATTGATTCCTATAATGCAGGTGGCACTGAAAATGAGGATTATTATGAGCAACTTGTTAAGCTCCTTGAAGAACTTCGTCAGGAAGACAATCGAGCCAATACCGAAGGTCTAACTGAAGAAGAACTGGAAATTTACGATTTGCTGATTGCCGGAAAAAAATTAACACAGGCTGAAGAGCAAAAAGTAAAACTCTCTGCAAAGAATCTTTATAAGAAATTAGTCGATAATCGTAGCAGTCTTCTTGTGGTGGATTGGTATAAAGATGAACAGCCACGTGCCAAGCTGAAATATGAGGTGGAATTATCATTGAATGATGATCTGCCTGAAAGTTATGATAAAGCTGCATTTGATTCCAAGGTATCTCTGCTCATGAACCACTTTGTGGACATGGCGGTTCAAGGTTATGGTTGGATTGGTGCTGCGTAAGGAGGTGTTATAGATGAGAATATACGTTCCGGATATGGAACTTGTAGGAACACTTAAATTTGCTCACGATATATACGAAAAAGTTCCAAATGATGAAGTTGTTTTCGATTTCTCTCAAATGCGTAATTTTGATCCTCTACCTATGTTGATTATGGGTGCTACAATGCGTAATTACAGAATGCAGTATCCAGAAATACCATTTAGGATTGATGGATGTGAAGGGAAAGGTTATGCAGGTACAATGGGCTTTTTTAAATATGTTTCTGATTCACTGGGGATAGGAAAAATGCCGGGTGAAGCAAATGGTAGTGCTAATTATATTCCCATAACTCCAATCAAAGTTGATGAATTACAGCAAGATGAAATCTCACAAGGAAATTACATGGTTGTTGGCGATTTGATAGAAAAAGAAGCTGGAAGATTAGCTCGCATTGTTGATAGAGGTAATAAAGAGTTACATAAACTTCTTACCTACTTAATCAGGGAGATACTTCGAAATACGCCAGAGCATGCCGGTACTAATACTATGTGGGTTTGCGGACAGTATTGGCCATCCTTTGAATTAGCAGAGATTGCAATAGCAGATGAAGGTATAGGCATTTACAATAGTATTACACGGAATCATGCTCACAAAGAGTATATTACTGATAATGAAAAAGCTCTTCAATGGGCATTAAAAGCTGGTATTTCAGAAGCATTCAGACCGTCAATGAAGCAAAAAAGTAGCGATGAATGGGCAAATTCAGGATTTGGCCTTTATATGGTAAATGAAATCTGTAAGCATCTAAATGGAAGCTTCTGTATTATTAGTTATGGAAATTATATGTTAATTGATAATCATGGAATAAAATACGGAGTGACCAACTTTAGAGGAACCGCAATCAGAATGCGAGTGCCATCTAAGAAGATATCAAATGCTCAGACAATTATTTCTCAAATTGCTACACAAGGCGAATTGGAAGCAAAAACAATTAGAAATGCTTTTAAAAACGCATCTATGCCATCTAAAGGACTTATGTCTGAATTAAATATCGAATAAAACTTGAATGTTAATTAATACGAAAATGACCACGCTGGAGTATATCGATACTCTCTAGTGTGGCCATTCTGTTTTTTTGAGTTCCGTTGGAAGGCTTTGCTTAGAAATTAATCATTGTTTTCGTTAATCCCTAATTGAGTTATCCTAAGCAGCTCTTTTTTATTGTTTGCCTGTAAATTATTTTTCAACCTACTATGGTCATCTCTATATTTTGTTTCTGTAGATCTTCTTGCGGATTCTTCAACAACAAGTTTTGAAATGATTAATATGTTAGATGACTCTCAGCTTGCCCTTCTCTCTATTCTCAACTTATCCGCTATTATAGCGATAAATTCCGAATTGGTGGGCTTTCCTTTATCGTTTTGCACTGTGTAACCGAACAAAGAATCAATGGTCTCAAGTTTGCCTCTGTTCCATGCCACTTCTATTGCATGTCTTATAGCACGTTCTACACGGCTCGGTGTAGTATTATTGGCTTTGGCAATAGCAGGATAGAGTTCTTTAGTGACGGCCCCGAGAAGATCTATGTCTTCCACTACCATGATGATAGCATCTCGAAGATAATGATACCCCTTAATATGAGCAGGCACTCCTATCTCATGTATTATATTCGTTATGTCTATTTCCAGACTTTTCTCTTCATCATCCTTCTGCCCTGTCAGTATGGCTCTGGCATACTGCATTTTGTTCTCACTTTTATCATCGACACCTGACAACTGATTGATCCGCTTCATAAGTATATCGAGATTGAAAGGCTTTACTATGTAATATTCCGCTCCCAGACTTATTGCTTTCTGAGTTATAGGCTCCTGTCCCACTGCTGATAAAACGATAGTTCTCGGATACTTTTCAAGCTCTATATTATTTATAGTTTCCAAAACACCCAATCCGTCAAGATGGGGCATGACCATGTCCAGTATTAAAATTTCAGGTTGATGTAATTTGATGTTTTCTATTGTTTTTATTCCATCATGAGAAACGAAAGCCAAATCAATATCTTCTTTATCTTGGAAGTAATCAACAAGGATCTCACAAAATTCCTTATTATCGTCAGCGATACCGATTTTAATTGTTTTCATTTTCATTTTCCTCCTGTTTTTGCCCTAAGACACTCTGTTCGACAATTGTTACATACTTAATTTTAAATAGATTCAGATTATTATCAATAATTTACTAAATACATTTTGCTTTATTTTTCGACAAGATTCGACTCTTCCAGCATCCATTCGATAAAAATCCCGTATCCTCGCTGTGGATCGTTCACAAACACATGGGTAACGGCGCCGATGATCCTGTCGTTCTGTATGATGGGGCTTCCGCTCATTCCCTGGATTATTCCTCCGCTTTCCTCCAAAAGCTCCTCATCAGTTACCTTTATGACCATACTCTTATCAGCAGGAGAATCCTGATTCTCTATTTTCTCAATCTCTATTTCAAAACGCTTTATTTCATTATTGGAAAGCGTTGACAGTATATACGCTTTTCCTAATTCTACCTGATCTTTGGTACCCACCGCAATAGGCTGTTCATATAAAGGATTTTCAATTGGATGATATGCAATGCCGAAAACTCCGAAATTACTGTTTCTTTCAAGGCTTCCAAGCGGATTGTCTGAATGATAAAATATTCCTCTTATTTCTCCCGGCTGACCGCTTTTGCCCTCCTGTACTTCCTGAACCTGTGACTCCAAAAGCAAACCTGTCTCTACAGAAAGGATAGAACTAGTCTCCGGATCCACTATACCATGCCCTAATGCTCCAAAAGTAGAGTTTGTAGGGTCATAATATGTCAGTGTCCCTATTCCCGCTGTCTTATCCTTAACCCACACTCCAAGCTTATAAAGGCCATCTTCTCCGGATTCCACAGGATTTATTTCAACGTTCATAATATTATCATTGCGTTTTATCTTGAGCTTCACAGTATCTTTTATCTCATTAACAAGAGCCTGAACTTCATCTGCTCTGTAAACTTCGGTACCGTTTATTTCCATTATTATATCACCGATCTGCAAACCGCTTAAAAGACCCGGATTGACCTTTTTCCCGTCTTTGCCTTCTATTTCCTCAAGACCTACTATTAAAACACCTCTGACGTCCATTTTGACCCCTACAGACTGCCCTCCGGGTACCAGAACCTTTTCCGCCACTACAGGTGCGGTCACTGTGCTTTCATTTTGAGGAAAAACTTGACCTATGATAATAATAGAAAGAAGAAGTCCGCATAAAATAAACGCACTCTTTTTTATAAAACGTTTCATTAAAAGCCCCCTAGCTATCAAAGTTTTGCAGGAATTCACCTAAGTCTTCTTCCGTCTCTATAGTCACACCGTCTACAAACAGCTGCTGATCACTTTCCGAAAGCAGATCAAAAGGAATGGACGTTATGAGATACAGTTCCTTATTGCCGTCTTCATCACATACGAAGACTTTGACTACTCCCTCCACTTCTTTTATTAGATATGTTTCAGGCCGGTTTTCTGTGTCTGTCCCGTCTTTTCCGTTTTTATCTTTTGTTTCCGAAACCTTATCTGATTCGGTTTGCTGTACCTCTACCTTTTTGACAGTATCCTCTGCAGGCTGTTCATCCTTATCATTTCCCTGAAAATTCAGCCATATGCCAAAACCAAGGACAAATACTCCGATAGCGGTAAAAATAACCCTGTTTTTCAATTTTTTTCTTCTGGTATCTCTAAACATAATTCACTTCACCTCAAGTGTATTATGGTCTTTTTTTCCTCCTTTATTCACTTTTGACAATAAATCATTATTTAAAAAGAGTCACACAAAGATTTTAATCACTTTATGTGACTCTTTTATGATCCTCTATTTTTCTTCTATTTTTTCTATAATATATTCCCTAAGGTCGTCCATAGCATCAAAATCCATATTAGGAACATAATAGTCTTCAAGGATATCATGATTTGCCTTTGCTTCTTTTAATATCTCTATGGCTTTCAAAATACAGTCTCTGCTTGATTCTTTAATATCCTCATATATTTTTTTCAGAAGTTCGCTTTCAGCACTGTCCAAATCGTCTTCTACTTTTATTCTTATAACTTTGCCGCTTACATTTTCAGTATCTATCACATGATATTCGTTACTGCATACTACTGCCGTATCAGCATCCGGACACACTACATGCTCAAGTTTGTCTTCCGGAAACATAGGGCAATAATACTCTTCTATATCAAATCCTGCATCTGTAAAACGTTCAGAAACTTGAGAAAGAAGCTTTTCAGATCTGAACCCTATCGGAACATCTATAATTATTATTCTTTCTATATTATCTATTATTGAAATTATATTATTCTTAATGCCCCCAGGAGTTATTGCTCCTGCAAAAAATTTTCTTTTTTCTCCTGTATAGATATCTTTTCCCAGAACACTATCGCGTTTTATTTTACTCTCAGATCTTCTAAGTACCGAAATGCCATCTAACTTAAGGCATACCTGACTTTTATACTCTCTCATCTTCTCATATGAAATAGATTCGTCAAGTACGTGTGACAGGAATTCATATTGCTGCTGCGCGCATTTGAGATATCCGTAAACATATCCAAAAAGTTTTGCAGTCTTCTCATTGCAGCTTATTACTCGGCTTCTGTTTTTTCTTATAAGTTCTTCATTCCAGAATTCTCCAAGATTTATTATTTCATCTACTGCTCCCGGATTCTTGGGATCCACAATATGAGGAGATGTACCATCCAATATCGCAGCATTTCTCTTTTTTACTAATATTCCGTCAAGAGAACCGGGATCTGACGAGCACCATAAAAAATCTACATCTTCTCCCTTATCAATAAAATGCTGCCCAACTTTTCTCATAAGTGTCGATTTTCCTGTTCCGGGACCACCTTTTAAGCAAAAAATTTTTTCTGCTTTTCTTTGTGGTAAAATATAGTTATAATAGGAATAGAATCCATCAGGAGTATTTCCTCCCGGATACAGATTTCTTATTTTGCCTTCCATAATTGACCTCCTTTTCGTTACTTATCATAATATGCTTCATGACATCACAATTGTTAACACAACGGTCGATTATGTGCATACTATCTAACTTATGAAAAGAGGAACTGATAATGAAACACAAATATAAAAAATCAAATCTGGTTATATCCATCATTCTATTTGTCATTTCTGCGTTTTTTTTAGGTTATGGTATATATATGATAGATTATTCTATCGATTATGTCCGCACCTATAAGGAAATATCCTCTATTGCGTTGGATAATGCGACTCAGTACGTTATATCCTCCTCTTATACATATATAGGTTTCGCTGTTCTCATATTTATTGGAGGATTCCTCATATTTTCACTAAGAAAAACTTCCTGTAAAATTCAGCCCGATAATATGATCATTACAAATGAAACAGACGAGGATCTTCATCCTGAAAACAATCCCTATTTTATTGCTTCTACAGAATCAATTCCTAATGAAATGAAAGAGATTGAAACAACTCCTGATGAAATACATAGCTCTAATTTATTTCAGAAATCTGATACTCCTGAGCCTTCATCCCCCGAAAACACTATTTCAGAAACAGACACTCTTCATCCAGAAGATCACATATTGTCAGATTCAGATGAAAACGACACAAAAAAACCATTACACACTGAAAAGTCTGAAAGCAGAGACACAGAGGCTACTCATTGGGACAATGATAATGTCCACGCTAAAATAATGTCAGATTCATGGCTAAAAGATATTTTCGAAGATAAATAGCTCGTTAAACATATAAAAAGCTCTCTTGCCCAAGAGACATTCATTGTCTCCGCTAAGAGAGCTTTTTAAACTATTTTAATTACACTGCATCAATCTACCTGCTTCGGTAAAGAATCATCATCCCCGTCCTTTTTATCTGAAGAAGAATTGCTTTTTTCACTATCAATACTTCCCTCTTTGTCAACTTCAGCAAAAACCGTAGCCACATCAACCGTTTTTAAATCACTTTTTCCCTGCGATGTATCATTAGAAGCTTCGAAAACCGTTTCCTCAGTCACGTCGTATCCATCATCCTTATTGTCATGCACTTCTTCATCAGCTGAGATATTATCCGCCGTTTGTGCCATACTTTCAACAGGAATTGCTTCCGGCTCTATAGGTGCAGGTTCTGTTTCTTTAATAAGATGCCCAGCAAGAATTTCATAAAATCCAGCCATAGTAGCATAGCGATATGCTATCACAGGAACAAGAAACAAAGATCCCAATATGGATATAAGAACTGTTACAAATGCAGAAAAATATAAAACCGAAGCTATAGCCGACAATATACTGGCAGGTATAATAGCTAGACAAAACCAGCCTATGAAGGATATATCCAGACAGAAATATTTCCATTTGTTGCCGGCCATCATCCTCTTGCTTTCATCCATACATTCCCTTATACCTTTATTCGGATCATCAGCCAAAATAAAGAAAGCCTGGCTGTATCTTATTGATGCAATCACTCCCGGAACAATCAAAAGAAGAGACCATAAAAATATAAACAATGACTGAAAAAGCATCAGTCCCAAGGCTTTGCCAAAACGCTCAAAACCAAGAAAAATATCACCTATGCCAACAATCTGTCTTCTGAACAAAGCAAGAAAAAACAATGTTATTCCCAATGTAAATGCTCCGGTAACCAATATGAGGTATATACCGCTCAATGATGAATATGTAGGCATACTGTCATAAACATAGCTATATTGATAATACATCCCATCATATCCATAGTTGTAATACATATCTCCTATATTAATGCCGAATAATGAATTTAAAATAACAGGAGGAACGTCTATACACAATGTGTAGACTATTACAGCCAATATTGCCAGTTTCCATTTGCCTGCAAGAGCATTGCGCCCCAAAGCTCTGAGATTGCTGCTCGGCTCTGTTATTATTATATTCGGTCCGATCATATTCTGTTGCATATTATAACCTCTCCTTTAAAAAATCCAATTTAATAATCCAACTAATAATACCATAAATCGCATGAAAACGGCAAGCGGAGTTTTCCGCTTGCCGATATAGGTTTTTATTTATACAGAACCTGTTCTGATATTAATACAGATTTTCAAATATCTCAGCAATCTCTGCTTCCGTAAGAGGCACATAATTATTTGCCAACAGTCTCTGCTGATTATCAACAGTTGATTTAGCAAATTCAGCAACCTGATCTTTTGTCATACCGTATTCGCTAAGCGGTTTCTTTTCAAGAATTTTTCCTAAAAACTCATCCAAAGCAGGATATACATCTGCGGGATCACATCCTAATACATCAGCAAAGAGCTTATTGGCAAGCTCAATTTTGCCCTTAGGCTGTTTTTTCATATACATCTTGAATACTTCTGTAAAACAGATGAAGTTAGCTTCACCGTGAGCAATATGGAAAGCGCCCCCATGAGCATATGACAGAGCATGAACCGCGCCGCAGCCTGCATTGCCAAACGCAATTCCGGCATAATTGGCAGCCAGACAGAAATCTTTAAGATGAGCTTTTCTGTTCTCAGCAGTATTTCCTCCTGCAGCTATGATTTCCTTATATCCATTCATTATCATGTCAATAGCTTTTACAGAGTACATTTCTGTGAAAGGAGAAGCCTTAGGTGAAAGGAACGATTCTACAGCATGAATCAGAGCATCTACCGATGAAGTGGCAAACACCTTATCAGGAAGTCCCTGGAGTGATTCAGGGATGAGAACAGCAGTGTCAGCATAAGTCTGTTCATCAGCGATACCCTTCTTAAGATTTAAGGAAGGTATTGAAGCTACAGCTACATTAGTCACTTCTGAACCTGTTCCACAAGTGGTAGGAACAACAATAAGCTCCTTTACTCTCTTAGGTGCTACCTTTCCTGTATAAAGATCAGCCACCTTGTCAGGAATCTCACATGCCAGAACTTTACAGCAGTCTACAATAGTACCGCCGCCAAAAGCAATAATCCTGTCATACTCATATTTATCCATTTCAGCCTTCATGGCATCCATCATCTCATCTGTAGGTTCACCTGCACCATATTTTTCCTGATATACTACAGGCATATCAATACCGAGCGGTTTTACATACGGATCATACATCCACTGGTTAGTTACAAGGATATCTCCCTTGCCCAGTTTGAATTCATCATTGAACTCTTTAAATGTGTCAAAGTAATAAATTGCAGGAACTACTCTTAATGCTTGCATAATTTTACCTCTTTTCTTAAACTTAGCAATAATTTACCGATTCATTTTTTATGAATTAAAATTCTGCATTGAATCTCTCTTTGAACTGAACTTTCAGTTCTTCTCTGAAATCAGGATGAGCTATGTTGATGAGCTGTCTCGCTCTGTCTTTCAAGTTAGCTCCCTTTAATTTAGCAATACCATATTCAGTTACAACATAATCTGCGTCACATCTCGAAGTTGTTACCGCTGCGCCATGATCGATAAAAGGAACTACCTTTGATATCATTGAACCATCTTTCTTGACAGTTACCGAAGGCATTGCGATGATAGCCCTCGCATTTCCATCTTTAGCCATTGAAGCTCCTCGGATAAAATCAACCTGGCCGCCTACACCTGAAATCTGCTTAGTTCCAATACATTCCGATACGATCTGACCCATGAAATCTATCTGCACACATGCATTAATGCAGACAAGATTCTTTAGGTTGCATACTGTCATAGGGTGATTTACATAATCTACTTCCCTTAGTTCTACCATAGGGTTTTTATCACACCAATCATACAGCTTCTTTGTACCCATAAGAAATGTTACTACCATCTTTCCTTCGTCTATTCCCTTCTGGCTGCAATCAATGGCTCCTTTTTCGAAGAGGTCCACAACACCGTCAGCGATCATTTCAGAATGAATACCGAGATGCTTCTTTTCTCCCAATTGAGCCAGCACTGCATCAGGTATAGCTCCAATACCAAGCTGCAGTGTATCTCCATCGTTTATCAATGAAGCACAATTTTTACCTATTGCCTCTTCTACAGGACCAATAACTGCAGGTTTGCTCTCAGGAAGCGGCCTGTTATATTCAACAAAAGCATCTATTTCATTTACATGTATGTAAGTATTGCCGAATACTGTAGGAACTTGATCGTTTACTTCAACAAGAACTACTCTTGCCGATTTCACAGCCTGCATAGTATAGTCTGATGATACACCTACATTACAGTATCCATGTTCATCTGGCGGAGTTACCGTAACCATAGCTACGTCAACGTGTAATCTATCATTTCTGATAAGGCTTGGAATCTCATGGAAGAATACAGGTACGAAATCACCATGTCCTTCTGAAATGGAGCCTCTTACAGAAGGAGATGTAAACCATCCTTCATATCTGAACGTATCGCTGTTTTCTTTTTTGGCATATTCACCTTTTCCCAGCGTTACCATGTGAGATACCGTTATATCCTTGTATAAGTTCTTATTGGCAACCATAGCATCAACAAGAGCAACAGGTTCTGCAACAGCATGCGCCAGAACTACAGTATCGCCTGACTTTATCAGCTTCACGGCTTCATCGGCACTCATTTTTTTGCTTTCATAAGTTTTTTTCCAATCCATACGTTATCACTCCTCCATTTTCGCGCTTAATCTTTGTTAAGCTCTTTTTTTAAATCGTCTATTTGACTGTAATCCCAAAGCTTATATATCTTACCCTTTACGTCAAAATGATCATATGAAGCACAACAGTTGGCACATCCTCCGATCACCAACAGTCTATCATATGTTTCACCTTCAACAGCATGAGTAAAATCCATATTATTCACATCACGTTCTATTTCTCTTAATGCTTTGCCTCGATCAAATCGGGGGTTGCATCCCCCGCAAAATCTAACTCCGCATTTCATATTTGTCCTCATATCTATGGCCTTAAAGTCTTAATAAATTTTAAAAAGAGACCGCTCTGGGCTACAAAGCGGCCTCAAATTTTTTAGTACTTATTAACTGTTAAATGCGAGACTTAACTATTTAATTCCTACGATAGCCTTAGCTAATTCTTTCTTTCCTTCGAGGTTTCCCTGTCTTGAGATCATAATTCTCTGAGCCTGAGGTGAACCTGCTCCATGCAGTGATTCTGTTCTGTATCCTACAGCGGATGAGCCTAAACAGATATTTTCAATAAATCTCAATATTCTCATTCTTTCCTCTGTAGTGCATGAAGGTGCAGCCGCAAAGTACTTATTGCAGATATCTCCAATAGTTTCACCATTTCTGCCTACCTTTAAATCAGACTTGAAGTCTTTTTCCGACGGCATTGTAACCATAAGTCCGCCTGCGATATCTTCAGCTAATCTTGTAATATCGTAAGGGAATCTCGTTACATTCTGCTTACAAACGTTAGCGAGAAGCAAGTCGATTTCATAGTTTCCTGCCAGTGTAGGATGACCTTCGGATGAGCATGCAATTCCGCAGCAGTACAGTGTTTCATTCAGATGAATCATCTCAATGAGCTTATCCTTAATATGAGAAGCTTTCTGTGCACCGTTATATTCAGCAGCTAAAGCAGCAGCGCCGATAAGAACGTCACCAACACCTACTTTACATCCGCCATATGACTGTCTGTGATATCCTGCGAATCTTTCTACCATCATTCCTGCAAAGTCATATTCTCCTGCTAAGAATATGTATTCATTAGGAATAAATACATTATCAAATACTACTAATGCTTCCTGACCGCCAAACTGCTTATTACCAAGATCAACATCAGCACCTTCCTCTAATTTTCTTGTATCGCATGACTGTCTTCCGTAGATCATGTACATACCTTCAGCATCTGAAGGACATGCGAACGATACTGCGTAATCCTTGTCAGCTTCTTTCATTGCCTGTGTAGGCATAACTATATGCCAGTGTGAGTTAATAGTACCTGTCTGGTGAGCCTTAGCTCCTCTTACTACGATACCGTCTTCTCTTCTTTCAACGATATGCATAAACAGATCAGGATCTCTCTGAGCGCTTGGAGCGAGTCCTCTGTCACCCTTAGGGTCAGTCATGGCACCGTCAACTACATAGTCTTTCTCCTGAACCATCTTAAGAAAGTTCTTGAAGTTTTCATGATAGTTAGTACCATACTTCTTATCAGTTTCATATGTCGTGGAGAATACAGCATTAAAAGCATCCATACCTACGCATCTCTGGAAGCATGAAGCTGTCTTCTGTCCGCAAAGTCTCTGCATTTTTACTTTTTTCTTTAAGTCTTCAGTACTCTGGTGAAGGTGTGAAAATCTGTTTACTGTTTCACCAGTAAGATTTGACTTCGCAGTCATGAGGTCAGCATACTCAGGATCATGAGCAAGATCATAAGTAATTGCTACGCAGTTGATTGAAGGTCTAATAATAGGATGATCTACCCAATCTTTAACCTCTTCTCCAAACATGTAGACTCTCGTCTTCATTTTTCTCAAGCTTTCAATATACTGTGCTCCTGTCATTAACATATTAAAATCACTCCTTTATTATATTTATTTCTTATAACGCTTGATTGCGAAATAAGAAATTATAAACAAGTTTTAATGTAACAGAAATAACTAATTGTTTTCCTTTCTCAATATCTTTCTTGCCATATCGAGAAGATCTTCGCTTACAGAAGTATCCAAGACCACATCTTTGATCCCATCTATATTCTCCATCAATATGCTCTTGACCACATCCTCAATCGTTGACTGAGCCGATGGGCAGGAAGCACATGACCCGGTAAGTCTCACCACTGCCACACCATCTTCATATTTGGTGAGAACAGCCCCTCCGTAATGGGCAGCAAGTACAGGATCAACCTTATCTTTTAATACTTTCTTGATTTGCTCTTCCATAGCTTCACCTCATTATTTTCTGTACAACGTTATTATATATCTTGCTTTAAGGTTTTTCAAGAGGTTATAATTATCAATAATCATAAAAACAGGAGGTAATTTTTGAAAATGAGCAGAGCTGTTATTATCACTTCATATATAGAAAATGAAATAAATATAAAAGAATATCTTCACCCGGAAGATTACGTAATATGTACCGACGGAGGATATGATATCGCATTATCACAGAATATTTCACCGGATATTCTTCTTGGTGATTTTGATTCAATAAAATGTGAATTGCCTGAAAACATTGAAATTAAAAGCTTTCAGCCTGAAAAAGATTATACAGATCTTGATCTGGCAATGAGAACAGCTGTTGAATCAGGGTTTTCAGAATTGGAAATTTTTGGAGGAATTGGCGGCCGCTTAGATCATACTGTTGCAAATCTGCAACTGATTTATCACTACAATGATTTTTTTGAAAAGCTTATTATGCTTGATGGGATGAATAAATGTTTCATACTGGACTCAAAAAAACTCAGCAACTTTGTAATTCCCAGAGAAAAAAATAGTTACCTTTCTGTTTTCTCTCTTTCGGAAGAATCTGTAGGTGTATCAATAAGCGGAGCAAAATACCCGCTTCAGAATCATACTCTTACAAGAAACTTTCCTCTTGGTGTAAGCAATGAATTTAAGCAAAAAAATACCGTCATTTCTATAAAAGACGGTATACTGCTTATCGTTATATCTAAAATGTAGCCTTGAGTCTCTGAAACATATTTTTTACCTGAGGAATGCTCAGCAGTATTACAGATACTACCCCCTCCACCGCCAAATATGTAAAATTATACCAAACAGACCACGTTATGGCATTAAACCCTTCCGGTGCATATTCTCCAAAGAAAATCACTCCTGAAAGCACCGCGCAGATATATCTGCAGAAAACACCAAAAATGTAGCCTTTAACAAGGCCATTTTTCTTTTGTGTAAAAATACCTCCGAATGCAAGAGAACCAAATGCCAACGGATAATCAAGAAGTAACTGTACAGGATGTATTACATAGGGATTGAATATAAGTGATATTAGTCCTACACACATTCCAGCCAGGAGCCCTCTTCTGACACCGAAAAAATAAGCGCACAACACTATCGGCACCATGGAAAACGCCGTTATACTTCCGCCCTGTGGCATTCTGAAAATAACAATTTGATTGAGTATAATAGAAAGAGCTACAAATACTGCAGAAACTGCAAGTGCCTTCATATCTGTGGCTTTTCCTTTTCCAGAATACATTATAGCTGCAAACAGAAGCAGAATTACCACTACTACTGTCGCCTGACCTCCTGTAGAGTCAAAAAAATCCTGTAAATTCATAAAACTATTATTCCGCCCATTCCAATGTACGCTTTACAGCTTTGTGCCATCCTTCTATGAGCTCTTTTCTCCTTTCTTCATCCATACCAGGTTCAAATGCACGGTCTATCTGCCAATTGGAGATAATATCATCAGTATTCTCCCAATAACCTGTAGCAAGACCTGCAAGATACGCTGCTCCAAGAGATGTGGTTTCTATACATTTCGGTCTGCATAAGGACATACCAATTATATCTGACTGAAATTCAAGAAGAAAGTCATTTGCACATGCACCACCGTCAACTTTAAATGTTCTTATAGCATCTCCTATATCCTCTGCCATTGAATTCATCAAATCATAAGTCTGATATGCCATAGATTCAAGAGCAGCTCTCACTATATGATTTTTATTTACTCCCCGCGTAAGACCCATAATGGCTCCTCTGGCATAAGGATCCCAATAAGGCGCTCCAAGTCCTGCGAATGCGGGGACTATATAAGCTCCGGCTGTATCAGGAACAGCTCTTGCCATTTTCTCTGACTGCGCCGCATCATCAAGAAGTCGTAACTCATCCCGAAGCCATTGTATCGTTGCTCCTGAAACGAAGACAGAACCCTCAAGAGCATAATACACGTCTTCTCCCAATCCCCACGCTATTGTGGTAAGCAGTCCATGTTTTGACTCCACAAGCTTCTGACCTGTATTAACCAACATAAAACCACCTGTCCCGTAAGTGTTTTTAGCTTCACCTTCAGAAAAGCATGTTTGTCCAAATAAAGCTGCCTGCTGATCTCCTGCCGCACCTGAGATAACTATCGGTCCTCCGAATATTCTTGAATGACTCTCGCCAAAGATCATACTTGAGGGGCACGGCTTGGGAAGCATACATTTTGGTATATCCAAGATATCCAATATCTCACTGTCCCATTGAAGGTTTCTAATATTGAACATCATGGTCCTTGACGCATTGGAATAATCAGTAATATGCACCTTTCCATCTGTGAGTTTCCATATCAGCCATGTTTCTATAGTGCCAAAAAGAAGATCTCCTGCTGCAGCGCTTTCATATGCTCCTTCTACATTCTCCAATATCCATTTAAGCTTTGTAGCCGAAAAATAGGGATCTATCAAAAGCCCTGTCTTCTCCCGGAAAAGAGATTCCAACCCCTTTTCCTTAAGCTCGCCACAGAAATCCGCAGTCCTTCTGCACTGCCACACTATAGCGTTATATACCGGTTCACCCGTATGCCTATTCCAAACAACAGTGGTTTCTCTCTGATTCGTTATTCCTATGGAATCAATATCATTATATGTAGCATTTATTTTCAGCATAGCTTCCTGAGCCACCCCGATCTGAGTAGACCATATATCCATGGGATCATGTTCTACCCATCCTTCTTTGGGATATATCTGTCTAAACTCCTTCTGGGCTACACTGATCTGCCTTCCTCTCCTGTCGTATAATATACATCTGGCGCTACTGGTTCCCTGATCTAATGCCATTACGTATTTTCTTTTCATCAAATAAACTCCATCATTATCTTGTTTGAAATATCCATGCCTCTTTCCGAAAGATAAAGTCTGTCTCCGTCAAGAATAAGCATTCCTTTATATTTATTCAATATAGTATTATCATAAACAGAAAAAAAATCCTCTTTAAAGGTCTTTCTGAAATCACTGAGATTTATTCCATCAGTCTTTCTGAGACCTGTGAAAACAAAAATTCCCATCTCCTCCCGCTCCGTATAGCTCTCGACACTGCCAGCATCTATAGGTGCGGTATTCTCCTTTATTGCACTGATATAGTCATACATTTTTTCACAATTTTTAAACCTGCTGCCATCTACAAAAGAACTGGCTCCAAGTCCCATTCCGATATATTCCTCATAAGACCAGTATTTTATATTATGCCGGCTCCTGTAACCGGGCAGAGCCCCGTTGGATATCTCATAATGTTCATATCCTGCATGTTTCATCATTTTAAGTGCCGCATGATACATCTCCCGGTCTGCTGCCTCCGGGATTGGTTCCAACTGTCCATCTTCATATATCATTTTATAAAATTCAGTTCCTTCTTCTATCTGCAAACTGTAAAGAGATATATGAGAAGGCCTCAAAAATATGCATTGCCTTACAGTGTCTTTCCACATCTTCATGGTCTGTCCGGGTATACCAAACATTATATCAAGATTTATATTTTCAAACCCTGCTTTCTTTGCTCTCTGAAGAGAGTAGAAAGCATCATTTTTATTATGTATTCGTCCCAAAATGCCAAGCATATTATTGTCAAAAGACTGTATCCCTATACTGAGTCTGTTAATACCCTTTCTGAGATACCGTTCCATTTTTTCATCACTCAATGTAGCCGGATTAGCTTCTATGGTTATCTCTGCATCTTCTGTAATATTAAAATTATCCTTAAGACAATCTACAATCTTTCCTATATCCCATTCTGATAGAAGCGACGGTGTTCCCCCTCCTATATACACACTGTCCACTTCACGATAATGCCAGTTTTCGGATTTTATCCTGATTTCCTGCATCAGTGCATTAGCATATTCCGAAAAAATCTTATTGTCATTACAACTAAAAGAGAGGAAATCACAGTATCTGCATTTCCTCGTACAAAACGGTATGTGAAGATATAACCCCAGTTTATTTGTTATCGTCATACTTGAGTACCGCAGTAAACGCTTCTTGCGGTACTTCTACAGTACCGAACTGCCGCATTCGCTTTTTTCCTTCCTTTTGCTTTTCCAACAGCTTTTTCTTTCTTGAAATATCACCGCCATAGCACTTGGCTATAACATCCTTCCTATATGCCCTCACAGTCTCTCTGGCAATGACCTTCTGACCTATCGATGCCTGAATCGGAACCTCAAACTGATGCATAGGAATGATTTCTTTAAGCTTGGAACAAACAAATCTGCCTCTTGAATAAGCTTTCGATTCATGCACTATCATTGAGAAAGCATCCACAAGATCTTTGTTGAGCAATATATCAAGTTTTACTACCTTCGAAGGCTCATATCTTGAGAATTCGTAATCCAGAGAACCATAGCCTCTTGTCTTTGACTTAAGCGCATCGAAAAAATCATATATGACTTCATTCAAAGGCATATCATAGTGAAGATTCACTCTATTTTCAGTGATATACTCCATATGGAGAAGCTTTCCTCTGCGATCTTGACATATCTCCATTATATTTCCCACATATTCTTTCGGAACCATAATGTCAGCTTTTACCATAGGCTCTTCTATATGATCTATCAGCGCGGGATCAGGAAGATTTGACGGATTCTGCACCATCTGCACACTGCCGTCAGTCATAACTACTTTATATATAACACTCGGAGATGTTGTCACCACTCCAAGATCAAATTCACGCTCAAGCCTTTCCACTATGATTTCCATATGAAGAAGTCCCAGAAATCCGCATCTGAATCCAAATCCCAGTGCCGTTGATGTTTCAGGTTCAAAATGAAATGCCGCATCGTTTACCTGCAACTTTTCAAGAGCGTCTTTCACGTTTTCATACTTTTCTCCTTCCGCAGGATAAATGCCACAGTAAACCATAGGCTGCACTTTTTTATATCCCGGAAGCGGCTGTTCAGTAGGCTCATCAGCCAGTGTTATAGTATCTCCCACTCTGGCATCTGCTACCTGCTTTATACTGGCACAAATATATCCTACCTCTCCGGCTTTGAGGGCCTTGCATTCCACAGGTCCCGGAGAATACACTCCCACCTCCGTAACCTCATATTCTTTGCCGGCATTCATCAAAAGTATAGTATCACCCTCTTTGACAGTACCGTCAAAGACCCTTGTATATATCACTACACCTTTATAATTGTCATAATATGAGTCAAATATCAGCGCTTTCAGCTTTCCGTGTTCATCTCCTTGAGGAGCCGGTATATCCGTAACTATCTTTTCAAGAAGTTCTTCTATTCCTATTCCTTCTTTGGCCGAAACAAGGGGAGCGTTTTCCGCATCAACGCCTATAACATCTTCTATTTCCTGTTTTATCTCATCAGGCCTTGCTGAAGGCAAGTCTATCTTGTTAAGGATCGGCATAATCTCCAGATCCTCATCCATTGCAAGATATACGTTTGCAAGAGTCTGAGCTTCTACACCCTGTGTGGCGTCAACTACAAGAACCGCTCCTTCACATGCTGCCAAGCTTCTTGAAACTTCATAAGTAAAATCCACATGTCCCGGAGTATCTATAAGATTAAACACATATTCATTGCCATCTTTTGAATTGAATATGAGACGTGTTGTCTGAAGCTTAATAGTAATCCCACGTTCTCGTTCAAGCTCCATATTATCAAGGAACTGTTCTCTCATTTCTCTCTCTGAAACCAGTCCGGTCTTCTCGATTATTCTGTCTGCCAATGTAGATTTGCCATGATCTATATGAGCTATTATGCTAAAGTTTCTGATATATTTTTGATAATCTTTCATTTCTGCCTCTCAAACTAAAATTCTATACTTCGTATTTTACTGGAAAAAGCTTTAATTATCAACATCCAAAACTAATTTTCCTCCCTGTCCTGTCGTTTCCAGGCAGATATTGTCAAGACTTATTATGCTGACGGTTCCGATGAAAAACACTATAGACACTATAATCATCTTTATGATTGTTTTTTTCATTTGTTTCTCCTCACATTATTGTTCCTCTTTTATAATCTCTGCTAAAACTTCTGCGAAATAGACGGCGCATAATCTCGTTTCTTCTATAGTATTCTTGTTGTTTCCTATTTCAAGAAGAAGAGCCCTGTCACTTACGAATTCATTATATTTATAATTCTGTTCTATAATAGCTCCTCCATACCCTTTATAAAGCTTCTCGGATTTTTCACTTATTTTCTTTGCGAAAGCATATAGTTCAGTATAGTTATCATTTTGCTTTCCTACCACCATACTGAATTTTGCTACACGTTTTCCGTCTATTTCTATGTATTTTCCCTCTGTCGCAGAGGCTGCCGCTGCATCCCTGTGAAGATCTATAACGTACTTGGCTGTAGGATATTTTTTGGTCAGTGTCTGAATAGTCTCTAATGATCTATTGTAAGATTCGTTATATGAAGGTCTATCATGAAGTGTCTTATCATGTATAACGTTTATCCCTTTTTTCTTAAGTTCTTTTTCAAGTACATTTCCTACATCTCTTACTGTCCCCTCTTCTTCTTCTCTATGATAGTTACTCTCATCATAAGGCATATATGATTCTGTACTGTGAGTATGATATATTATAACCTGAGGATCTCCTGTAACCGTAACTTTTTCCTCTTTGTTTTCCTCTTTTGATTCTTTCTTCTCCGCTTCTTCTTTCACCTTATTATCAGATGACTTTTCTTTATCCCCGTTTTCGTCTGTTTCAGCTGTTTCATTATCAGAGGCGATCTCGGTAATACGAGTCACCTGACCTATACATATCTCTCCCAAACCTTTCTCATCTATCCATGCAGATGAAAGGGCTGAAGCCGGGTTGGCTTTAAGAAAGAATAAGGTCGAACATATAAACATCAGAGCAGCGGCAATAAGAAGTACTTTACTTTTCTTTTCCATAGTTGTCCTCCAAAAGTTTCTTTTACGAATATATGCCGGGATGCAGAGTTTTATTTATACCATTTGCTATTATATCGGAAAAATCTTTTATAAGCATATCTATATCTGTTGAAGTCACTATCATTTGACGATCATATTCTTCTATATATTTTTCTACTTTTTCAATACTTTCTATATTTTCTATAAGTGCATCTCTTATTATGGTCGTAGCATCTATCACAGTAGGCACACCGATAGCTATAACCTTTATTCCCATAGTTTCCTCATTTATTCCGGTTCTGTTATTTCCCATTCCGGCACCTGGTGAAATTCCCGTATCAGTTATCTGTATAGTAGTGCTTACACGTTCAATATTTCTTGCAGCCAGAGAATCAATTACTATTATAACTTCAGGTTTTACAAGTTCTGAGGTTTTTTTTATTATTTCCGCAGTCTCCATGCCTGTCGTTGCGGTTACACCTGGCACTATACAGCTTACTCGCGACATTTCATCGTCTCCATCGGCTCTAAAAAGTTCAAACAAATGATTAGTAACTTTTATCTTGGAAGCTGTCGAAGGTCCCAGAGCATCAGGAGTAACCATAGGATTTCCAAGGCCTGCTACTAGGACATTAAGATAATAATGAAACTTTATTAATTCTTTCAATTCTTGAGCCACAACTTTTTCAACTTTATCTTTTATGCCATCTGCTTCTTCCAGTATTCCTTCTGCTTCTATAGTTATATAGTTACCCATAGGTTTTTCCATCTTGACTTCGCCTATGGGATCTGTTATTTCTATTCTGGTAACCGTTATATCATCTCCATAATCAATCTTCTTCATAATAATACCTTCTGTAAGATTCGGCATTTTGCCGTCTTCATCAAGCATTTCTTTTCTCTCTATGGCCAAATCAGTCCTATAATTCATTTTGCAGGCTCCTTTTATCATTTTCTATGATTTTTCCCTTGCAAATTGTGTTTTATTCATTTATACTTTTAATTGCGAATTTTTAGCTATATTTAATAAAGAAAGTGGGGTAATTTAAAATGGCAAATATTAAATCCGCAAAGAAAAGAATCCGTGTTATCGATAAAAAAACGGCAAGAAACAGACGTGTCAAAGGACATCTCAAAGCAGTTTTAAAAGCATTTGACGCAGCTATTGAAGCCGGAGATATGGAAACAGCTAAAGAAAAACTTGCTTTAGCAGAAAAAAAGCTCATGCAGGCTGCTGCTAAGCATACCATTCATAAAAATGCTGCTTCGAGAAAAGTATCAAGATTAACAAAAAGATTCAATAAGGCTAACGCCTAAGTCTCACCCGTCCCCACCAGTGCATAAGTTAAATGCACAGAAATGAGCAATTTAAAGAAAAAGATGGAATGTGTCTCCCATCTTTTTTTATATTCCTCCTAAAGCCAAAAAAGCAGCTCATATTCCCAGCTCTTCCATATATCCTTTATTATAAACACTATCAATATGAAAAGTGAGGTAGATATATGCAGAGAACTTTCAGCCCTGAGCCCTTAAGTCCCGGAGATAAAGTAGCTGTAATCGCTCCTTCCTCTCCTGTCAATGACGCTGATCTTCAAAAGATAACAGATTCCATAAAATTACTTGATCTTAAACCTGTAATAATGGACAGCTGTAAAATGAGACACGGGTATCTTTCGGGCAGTGATGTTCAGCGAGCAGAGGATTTTAACGAGGCTTTTGCTTCGAAGGAAATTAAAGGGGTTTTTTCCATGAGAGGCGGTTACGGCGCTATGAGGATTCTTCCCATGATAGATTTTGATACTATAAAAAAACATCCTAAGATTTTTGTCGGCTACAGTGATATAACAGTTCTTCACACAGCCTTGAACCAGCGGTGTGGATTTATAACTTTTCACGGTCCTATGGCGGCTGAAGATTACACAAGGCTTGACAGATTTACGTTATCATCTTTAAAGAAATGTATTTTCCATCAAAATATACCAAGACAACTAAATAATCCTAAAGGCGAAGTACTTAAAACTATTTATCCGGGCACAGCCACCGGCCCTCTTACAGGCGGCAACCTTACAGTTTTGGCCGCAACTTTGGGAACTCCTTATGAAATAGACACAGAAAACAAAATACTCTTTATTGAAGACGTCTGCGAGCCGATGTACAGACTGGACAGGGCCCTTACATCCCTGGCTCTTGCCGGTAAATTTAAAAACTGTAACGGCATAATACTCGGAACATTCAAAGACTGTAATGAGTCCTCTGATTCATTGACTCTCGAAACTATAATCAACGAAATCATATTACCCTATAAAAAGCCCTCCATTCTCAATTTGAGAGCTGGACACGTCTATCCTCAGATTACCCTTCCTATGGGATCTGACATCATAATAAAAGTCAGCAAAGAAATGTCTTCTAATATATTTGTTTTATAAAATCGATAAATATGGTATACTAATTTTAATAAACAAAACCGATAATTAAAGGAGAACATCCATATGAGCACACATATAAACGCTGCAAGTAAAAACGATATTGCTCCGTCAATACTTCTGCCGGGTGATCCTCTCAGAGCAAAATTCATAGCAGAGAATTTCCTTAATAATCCAAAATGCTATAATGAAATTCGAGGGATGTTAGGCTATACCGGAACGTATAAAGGCGTTCCGGTTTCAGTACAGGGGACAGGTATGGGAATGCCGTCTATGGGAATATATTCATGGGAGCTTATAACTGAATATCGTGTCGAGAATCTCATCAGAATAGGAACTGCCGGCTCTTTTCATGAAAATGTGAAAATAAAAGACATAGTTGTAGGTATGGCTGCATCTACTGATTCAAATTATATTCACGCTTTTGATGTACCGGGATCATATTCACCGTGCGCCAGTTTTGAACTTTTATCCAAACTCAGCCAATCATCAGAAAATCTGAAAATTCCTTTCAAAGCCGGTAATATCGTATCCTGTGACGTATTTTATGAATTAAAAGAAAACTGGTGGAAAAAATGGGCCTCAATGGGCATTATGGCAGTTGAAATGGAAGCTGCTGCATTATATATGAATGCAGCTTACAATAATGTAAATGCTCTGGCTATAATGACCATAAGCGATCATTTTGTTACAGGTGAAAAAGCAACAGCGAAAGAAAGAGAAACATCCTTTACCGATATGATGAAACTCGCTCTTGAAACCGCTATAAAATAGGAGGAAAAAGTGAAAATATTAGAATCCGCAGAAAATTATCTTGAATCTATACTTATTATAAAAAACGAAAAAGGAACCGTAAGAGCTATTGATATTGTCAATTACCTGGGGTTCTCAAAACCAAGTGTGAGCATAGCTCTCAAGCAGTTAGAGACTAATGGATTCATTACAAGAGATAAAGATAATCATATATTTCTTACTGAATCCGGTAAAGAAATCGCAGACTGTATATATGAACGTCACCAACTACTGAGCAAACTGTTCATAAAAATAGGAGTAAGCGAAAACACAGCAAGAGAAGACGCATGCAAAGTTGAACATCACATCAGTCAAGAAACCTTTGAATGCATAAAAAAATATTTTGAAGAAATGTAGCTCAATATTCAGTAAAAAAACAGCACGGTTGCCCCGTGCTGTTTTTATTCATCTCTTTTCAGTGCAAATATTAAAGACATCACCGCAACAAATATCAGCACCGAAACAAAAGTCAATACAGCTCTGCTTATCACACTGTCTATTCCCGCAGCTAATTCAGCAATAACTAACATTACAATATCCCCTTTTTCATAACAACATAATCACACTTTGATCTTATCTTTTATTTTTTCAAAACTCTTATCTCCTATCCCCGATACATCTTTCAGATCATCTATAGAAGCAAATCGGCCGTTTTCTTCTCTGTAATCTATTATCTTTTCCGCAGTAGCCGGCCCGACTCCGTTCAGCTCCTGAAGTTCCTGGGAATCAGCTGTATTAATGTTTATCTTCCCATCCGAATATACAGGTGTTTCTCTGCTCTCGGAAATGCCATTTTCTTCTGTAGATATCAATGCAGGAACAAAAATCTTTTCTCCGTCTTCAACAAAAGCCGCTCGATTTATCTCACTTATATCCGCTTTTTCCGTCAGCCCTCCCGCCGCTTCTATAACATCACCCACTCTGCTCCCCGCTTTAAGCTCAGCAACCATAGGAGTATTCACCTCACCTCCTATATCTACAAAGATACTTTCACCGGCAGAATCATCAGCCTCAGCCGCAGTTACGCTGTCCTTTACCACTATCTGATCCTCCTTATCCGCCTTAGATGCAAAAACAAAAAAGGCAACGACAACTACAGCTGCAACTGCCGCAACCTTTATCAGCATATCTTTGTTATCTTCGATAAACCCAATAAGTTTTCGGTTATTTTTGATATACTCCATCAATTTCCTCATGACAAAAACCTCCTTTCTTTACACAATATTACATTTTATGGAAGTAATTGTCAATATAATATGTTAATTATTGGAAATAAATTTTTTCCCGTGTTATTTCTATCTCACCTCTGTCAATATCAAGACTCAAGTGTTTCTGTAATGTCTTTATCAAAAGCTCCGGACTCAGATTTGAAATGCTGCCAGAGTCTAAAACAGCTTCCACTATAAGTTCGTGGTCTTGATTAATTATCTCAAGCTCTCTTATCATCGGTTTTATATCTATTTCCACAGGCTCTTTTTTCTTTTTCTGACGTTTTAGTGCTGTTATATGATTCTGGCTCATATAAGAATTCTTTATTTCCTCCCCTGAAATGCCTATAGTATCGGAAATAGGTATATATATCTTATATGCAGCTGCAACAGTCTGTGCAGCAAGTGTTTTTTTACTTGCTCTGTTCTTTTTTTCACACTTCAATATATCAATTCCTTTGGGCATCAGCTCGGTCAGCTTGTCCTTAATATCTTCAGGTTCATATTCTTCTTCAGTCTCAAGCTCCATCAATTCATTAAGCCCACTGTAACCTAAGGATAAAGGCTGAGCAAATCCCATTTTAGGATGTGGATTAAACCCTTGTGAATAAGACAATCGTATTCCTGCTCTTTTTATAACTCTATTAAACATCCTCATAATATCCAAATGAGATGTATAACAAATTATCCCTGTCTTCGAAAAGGTAAGGACATATTTAAACATCAGACACCTCCTTGAATTCAGCATCCTTAAAACATTCGGCAACTCGATTAATACCGCAACCGACACATCCCAGTCTACAATCAGGAGTTACCTGAGCATTTTTAGCCTTTTCATTTTCTCTTATCAGAAATTCTTTTGTTATAAAAGAATCTATTATATCCCACGGAAGTATTTCATCATAATTTCTCTCACGATAACTGTAAAATGCCGGGTCTATACCTGTCTCCTCAAAAGCCTTGTCCCAAAGTTCAGGCTTAAAATGTTCTGTCCATCCGTCAAACTTACATCCGAGCCTATGAGCAGCTTCCAACACTGCGCCCACTCTTCTGTCCCCCCTTGCAAATACAGCTTCAAGATTGCTCGTACCGGTTTCATGATAATTAAATGTGACTCCTTTTATGCGAAGTCTTTTAGTAAGAAAATTATGTTTATCTATGAACATATCAGGAGTATCCTGAGCAGCCCACTGAAAAGGAGTATGAGGTTTTGGCACAAAGTTAGAAACACTGATAGTAACTCTGAACCTGCCTCCTTTTTTCCCTTTTATTCTAAAATTTATTTCCATTATTTTCTCAGCAATCTCTCTTATGCCATCAAGATCCTCATATGTTTCGCCCGGAAGCCCTGCCATAAAATACAGCTTTATATGTTCCCATCCTAATTCTATAGCTTTTTCAACAGCACCGAAAATATTATCCTCAGTAATATTTTTGTTTATGACATCTCTGAGACGCTGGCTCCCCGCTTCAGGCGCAAAAGTCAGTCCGGATTTCCTGTACTCTTGTATTTCCTGCAATACTTTAAAAGAAAATGAATCCAGCCTGAGAGACGGAAGAGACAGAGACACATTCTGTCCGGCACACATTTCCATAAGCTCCATGGCCAGCTCCTCAAATCTTGAATAATCACTTGTGGAAAGAGACAAAAGTGACAGCTCGTCGTGGCCTGTATTGGCCAGCTGTTTTTCTGCAAGATTTTTTATAGTATCTTTCTTTCTCTCTCTCACTGGCCTATATATCATACCAGCCTGGCAAAATCTGCATCCTCTTGTACAGCCTCTAAAAGTTTCAACCACAGAGCGATCATGGACAGTCTCTATAAACGGTACTATATTTTCTACAGGAAATTCCGCTTTGTCCAAATCTTGTATAAGTGCTCGTTTTACTCTGTCAGGAGCATCATCATACAATTTCGATACTCTTTTTATAGTCCCATCTTCATTATATTCCGGCTCATAAAAAGCCGGGACATATACGCCATCCAATTTACAGATTTTTTTAAGAAATTCCTCTTTTGAAGAACAGTCTTTTTTCATGATACAGACTTGCTCAAGAAGTTCCTCTCCATCACCTATCAAAAATGCATCTATAAAATATGCCAGCGGCTCAGGGTTATACGCACATGGCCCTCCCGCTATTATTATGGGATACTCTTCGCCCCGTTCAGTACGCCTTGCAGGTATCCCGCTAAGCTCCAAAATATTTAATATATTAGTGTATGAAAGCTCATACTGAAGCGTAAAACCCAACATATCCAAATCTTTTACAGGAGTAAACGTTTCCAGTGTAAAAAGCTTTCTTCCACTTTTCCTCATAAGATTTTCCATATCTTCTGCCGGAGCAAATATTCTTTCACAGTAAATATCTGCGTTCTTATTCAGAATGTTATATAATATCTGCATTCCCATATATGACATCCCTATTTCATAAGTATCGGGAAATGCAAAACCAAACCTTATAGATACACTATCAGGAGCCTTACTTACAGAGTTTACCTCTCCTCCTATATACCTCGCAGGCTTTTCAACACGGTTCAGAAGCTTCTGCAGTTCTTTGTCTATATTCATATAATTATTTCTCCCACGCTTATTCTTCCTCACTATCTGCCATAAGGCGATCAATAGAAACTCCTATTACTTCTTCTATTTCATCCATAAACCGTTTTGTATCTTTTTTCTTTTCCAATATCACAGTTTTGGCTTCAGGATGTCCGTTCTTCGCCGCTTTATTTATGATATACTCTATTCTGGCATCAAGTCCCACATACTTGTCCTCTTTAACCAGACGATCTCCCAGACATACCATATCAGTTTCCGTCACCTCGTTTATATGGGAAAAAGGTGAATAATTCATATGCACCCTTATTATCCGGCTCTCTTGCTCATAACCCAGCTTCACCATTAAATCAGCGCCTACTTCCCAATGCCTGTCCTCTACTCTGGCTATATCATGAAGCAATCCTGCAGCCTGTATTAACCCGATATCAAGATTATAGCCCTTTTCATTTAAAGCTTTTGATATTGTAAGAGCTGTACGAGCTACTGCCCTGCAATGACCTCTTACATGCTCTGGAGTTTTATATTCACTTAAAAGTCGTTCACATTCTTCCCTTGTTGGATGTTTCATCTAAAATGCCCTCCTAACTTTTTAAGTATACCACATATCATTCAAATTCCCTAAACGAATAATAAAATTCCTTATCTTCTGATTTTTCATACACTCCTATGATATCTCCTTTTTTAACACGCCCCGGCACTGTTACATTTATAGATTTAAGATTGCCATATAAACTTTCCCCTGAATCTCCATGAGTTATCTTTATATACTTACCAATTTCTTCATTTTCTCCCACAGCAGTCACTTCCCCTCCGCCAACAGCATATACGGAAGTCTGCTTTCCTGTAAATTCCTCATCTATAGCCTGACCATATGAAGGCTTACCTGCTATTACTCCTACTGATTCATTTACTTTTGAAGTTACCGAAACAGCCATATCTTTACTTTTTTTTGCCATAGTCTTTACATCGCTAGCTGTATAATTTACCTCCATATAATTCAAGACTGCAGCAGCTCCATTCTCCAGTATACCGATGTGCGAGTTTTTAGATATCAGCAGAGCCAATACGATAAGAGCCATAGCAGCAGATTGTTTTAACATTTTGTTTATCATCGACTTACCTCCTCTTATAATCTATATTGCGACAGTATAAAAAAAAGAAGGCGTTTTGATACTTTTACGCCTTCAAAAGAATTTTTTTATTTTCCAATGTTATCAAATATAATCCTCATCAAAATATTCAAATTCAAAATCCTGTATTTTTATAATATCACCGTCTTCAATACCCATTTCCTTCATTTTGTCTATAGCTCCGCTCTTTTCTATATACTTATATAGATACCTCATGGATCCTGCATCGGTAAAATTAGTAGAATTAAATATTTTATTAAGCTGTTTTCCTCTGAGAACATAATCTCTTCCGTTAAATTCAACGGTAACCGTTCTGTAATCAGGATCATTATCCTCAGCCTCAAAATCAAACAACTGATATTCGTTCTCCTCCTGAGGCTCTAAAAGTAATTTCTGTAAACACTCTGCCGCCTCAGCCAAAACCTCTTTAACACCTATATTTATAGGCGCTGACATAGGAAATACTTTATATCCTTTCGATTCTACATATTTTTTAAAATCCAAAAATTTAGGATCATCCTCGCTTATAATATCTATTTTATTAGCCGCTACTATCTGAGGTTTTTTTATAAGCGCAGGGCTGTACTGCTCTAATTCCCTGTTTATTTTATCAAAATCCTCTATAGGGTCTCTTCCCTCACTTCCGGAAACGTCTACAACATGAATAAGCACCTTAGTTCTCTCTATATGTTTCAAGAACTTATGTCCCAAACCTGCACCCTCATGAGCCCCTTCTATAATGCCTGCTATATCAGCCATGACAAAACTGGTATCAAAAATCTTAACAACTCCTAAATTAGGAGCTATAGTAGTAAAATGGTAATTAGCTATCTTAGGCTTAGCACTGGTAGACATGGACAAAAGTGTTGATTTTCCTACATTAGGAAAACCTACAAGCCCCACATCAGCAATAAGCTTCATTTCAAGAATAACGTTTCTTTCCTTTGCAAATCCCCCTGCTTCTGCAAAATTAGGAGCCTGACGTGTTGACGTGGTGTACTTCACATTACCTTTTCCGCCTTTACCTCCTTTTGCAGCAACGAATGACTGGCCGTTTTCAGTAAGATCCTGCATTATAAGGCCTGATTCCTCATCTATTACAACAGTTCCTACAGGAACTTTTATTACTAAATCCTGTCCATTTTTGCCATATCGTTTTTTCTTCATCCCGTTCTGGCCGTTTTCAGCTTCATATTTCCTTTTATATCGAAAATCCATAAGAGTTCTCAGATTTTCGTCAGCCTGAAAAATAACATCTCCGCCCTTTCCGCCGTCTCCGCCATCAGGACCACCTTCCGGCACAAATGGTTCTCTCCTGAAAGAAACTGCACCATCTCCCCCTTTTCCTGATTTAATAAAAATTTTGGCTCGATCTACAAACATGAGTCCTCCTTAAATCAAATATACCAAAAAGTAAAGCCCCTATAAAATAGGGGCTCAAAAAACATTTCGCTTACGCTTCTTTCGGATATACGCTTACTTGCTTTCTCGTCTTGTCGTATCTCTCAAACTTAACAGCTCCGTCAATCTTTGCAAATAAAGTATCATCTCCGCCGATTCCCACATTGTTACCAGGATGGAACTTAGTTCCTCTCTGTCTAACTAAAATGCTTCCGGCACTTACAAACTGACCGTCTCCTGTCTTTACGCCTAAACGTTTCGACTCACTGTCACGACCGTTCTTTGAACTACCTACACCTTTTTTACTTGCCATCGACCAGACACCTCCTCGCTATATCAATTAAAATTACAGTTTCTTTTTACAAACAACAATTACTTTAATGCAGCTTCGATAGTTTCAATCATTACTGCATTTGTAGCTTTTTCATCAATTTCGATGTTATTTTCCTTCGCAAATTCTATAAGTTCTGCTTTTCTCATAGATTTTAAGGATGGCTTTTTAGCAGCCTTTGCTTCTTCCCCGGCAGCTTCTTCTTTAACAGCTACTGTGCCGTCGCCGTCAATGGAAGTGATCTCTACCAAAGTATAAGGCTGTCTGTGTCCCTGCTTCTTTCTGTAGTCTTTCTTTGCTTTGTACTTGAAGATAATTACTTTCTTACCTTTGCCTGTCTCAACAGCTTTTCCTTCAACAACAGAACCTTCAACATAAGGAGCTCCCACTTTAGTATCGGCACCTTCACCTACAACTAAAACCTTGTCAAATACTACCTTTTCTCCATCTGCTACGTTAAGCTTCTCAACAGCAATCTGATCGCCGTTCTGAACTCTGTACTGCTTTCCGCCTGTTTCAATAATCGCATACATTTAAATCTTTACCTCCTCTATCCAGTCTCGCCTAACCAAGGTACCGGCTTGTTTTATCCAAAGATTGTTATCAACTCTGAAGCCGGATTTATGAACCCATTTCGAGCGGCTTACATTTATATATGGTACTACATTCAGGAGGTATTGTAAAGGAAAAACTTAATTAAAATTTAATCTATTACATTACAGCCCGCTTCAATCGCTTTCATACATGTCATTGACGCAACATCGCTTGTGCAATTAAATTGTATCCTCGGTTTTAATTTTGTTTGCCATCAGAAACTAACTAAGCATCCCTAAATACGGCTCCTGTAAACTTCACTTCGCCTTTATTTGAAAGAAGCATATAATTACTCCACTTTATTTCCCTGTCATTTCATTTATTTTCATCTGAGCATCTTTTACCGAAGATTCATCAGGGATAACCACATAGAGCTGTCTGCTTCCCATGCTGTACGTGGAAGCGTTGGTGCCGGTGCCTTTTATTTCCGTAGTTTCTATGCTCCAACCACCTATATCCTCAAGCTGCATTTTAACCAGCGAACCTATGTCACTTTGGCTCA
>OLOZ01000424.1_pt1 | contig 39968 bp, 23 predicted proteins | sample 1673021 | NCBI WGS metagenome assembly OLOZ01 (sample SAMEA3136747, study PRJEB25190) | human gut metagenome | biome: human gut; feature: human-associated habitat; material: faeces | place: Austria | collected 2013 | reverse complement strand
TAAGGGGAATCATAGTCGCTACAAACGGAATATTATCAAGTGTCGATGATAGCACAGCTGATACCCACAATATTATCAGCATCGTTGTCATAGGATTTCCTTGCGTAATATTAACTATTACAGATGCAATGCGATCTACTGTTCCGGTCTCCACCAGTCCGCCTACTATTATAAACAAACCTATAAAAAATATTATAGTGGTCCATTCTACAGCAGCCAGAATTTTTTCCGGATCCTGTTTTCCAATTATCAGCATTATCACTGCAGAAGACAAAGCCACTACAGACGTTTCAATATTAAACGAACTGCTGCATGCAAAACCTGTCACCGTAGCCAACATGACTATTATACTTTTCACAAGAAGACTTTTATCAGATACCATACGGCTTGCATCCATTTTCATGATCTTTTTCGTACCCAAGCTATCGTTCTTCATCTCTGACCTGTAAAGAAACTTGAAAAAAATAATAATCACTGTCATTACTATCAAAACAACAGGTCCGTTAAATATCACAAAATCCATAAAAGATAAGCCCGCAGCTCCGCCTATCATTATATTAGGAGGATCACCTATAAGAGTCGCCGTACCACCTATATTAGAAGCCATTATCTGAGTCATCAAAAATGGAACAGGATTTACTCTCAAAGCTCTGGTTATAGCTAAGGTTACAGGACCCATCAAAAGAACTGTTGTAACATTATCTATCACTGATGACAACAAAGCCGTAATAATCATATATATAATCATAATGCGCCATGGATCTCCCTTTGCAGCCTTAGCCGATATCACCGCAAGAGACTCAAATAGACCTGAGTATTTTACTGTTGCCATGAACAACATCATTCCCACCAAAACCCCTATGGTGTTAAAATCTACATATCCGGCAGCCGCTTCAACATCCATTACTCCCAATGCCAGAAGCAGTACAGCACCGAAAATAGCAACAACAGCCCTGTGTATTCTTTCAGAGATTATAATAATCATAACCGCAATAAAAATAATGCACGCTACAGCAGAATCACTCATAAATCTATATCCTCCTTCGGGAAATAAAATACAATATTAAATAATATATAAATATTACATTAAAATTCCTCAAAGAAAAAATAAAAACAGGTCAGTGAAAAAAGTACCTTCAATGACCTGTAAATTTTTTATTACAAACAAATTTAAAGAGTTATTCCCAAAAGCAAAGATGCTATCAGCAGAAATGTAACCGATGAAAACATGTCTGTAAGTGACGATATCATAGGATTCGCCATTAAGGCAGGGTCTATACCGAGCTTTTTCGCAGCCATAGGCAGAAGACTTCCCAAAAGTTTAGCAAAAACTACGATTATTATCATAGACAGTGCCACCGTAAATCCTATAATCACTTTCTGTCCGTCTATGAATACAACCTTTGCCATATTCAAAATACTAAGGGATATTCCCAGTATTATACTTATCCTGAACTCTTTCCAAGCAACCTTCAGCGCATCTTTTAAATCTATATCATCTACAGCCATACCTCTTATGACAAGAGTCGCCGCCTGAGATCCTGTATTTCCACCTGTACTCATCAGAAGAGGCAAATACGAAACCAATATAATCACTTGAGCCAGTACTGTCTCAAACCTTAGAATTATGGTTCCTGTTATCATGGCTGATATATTCATGAAAACAAGCCACGGTATCCTATTACGAGCATGCCTGAAAACCCCCATATCAAGGTATTCTGTATCCGAATCATCCATTACTCCTGCCATTCTCTGGATATCCTCAGTAGTCTCTTCCTCTATTACTTCAAGAATATCGTCAAATGTTATGATACCTACGAGCCTGTGTTCATTATCAACCACAGGTATAGCTAAAAAACCATATTTTTTAAAAGTTTCAGCCACCTCTTCCTGATCATCGTAAACATTGACATATACATAGTCAGTATTCATCAGCTCTGATATTTTCATGTCATCATCTGCGATGACAAGAGCTCGGAGAGAAACGATACCGTCAAGCTTTCTCCCGCCTTTTTTCACATAACACGTATAAACAGTCTCGCTGTCCATACCCTCATGTTTTATGTGAGCCATAGCCTCAGAAACTGTCATGGTCTCCTGAAGGCTTATATAATCAGGCGTCATCAAACTTCCTGCGCATGTGTCCGGATAATTTAAAAAAGTATTTATCAGTTTTCGTTCTTCTTTAGGCGTATTTTCAAGTATCTTATCTACTATATTTGCCGGCAGTTCTTCCAATACGTCAATCTTATCGTCAAAATCAAGTTCCTCAATGATATATGAAATTTCCCTGTCGGTTATTCCATGAACAATAGTCACTTGATCGTCTGAGGGCAAATGAGAAAATACTTCTACGGATACATCTTTAGGCAGCATCCTGAATATGATGATAGTCTTTTCTACTCCCAAAGATTCCAGCACCTCTTCGAGAATTTCACCAATATCAACTTCATTATGTTTTAATATCTCATCCCTCGCTTTAAAATATGATTTTTCCTGCAGCAGTCCCAAAATCTTGTCAACATCTTCATCGAACTGCTGTGTCTTCATATCCGTATCCATAGATGTTTCAGTCATGATATTGCCTCCTTTCCCGAGTATGTAAATCTAAAAATTGAACTTTCAGCTTTATCCTATCAGAACACTTTTCATGTTATGTGCAAAGCTCTCAGCTCTTCTGCCCACTCCTTCCGAGACTGTTATCTCTCCGGGATTATTAGCTGTTTCCAGTATAGCAAATTTGCCGGGCAAAGCAAAGGTTTTATTCATATTAAGACCGCTTATAAGCTGTTCCGCTACAATATCCCCTCCGCTGTAGCCTGAAACCACAACTCCGAAAAGACTTTTATCATAAAACCTATGAGCAGTGAAAAGCGCTGTCATTCTATTCACAAAAGCTGTCAAATTAGCTCCTAAAGCATCATTATAATTTGGACATACCATCACAAGAGCATCACAAGCCAGAATAGCCGGATACACTTTCTCAGTTATAGTTCCCCCATAAAAACAACTGCCTTCTTCTCCAAAATGTCTGCATGTTGCATATGAGCACCCCCTGCAGTCTATAATCTGCCCGTTTCTCAAAGAAATTTCGTTAAAATGGCACTGCGGCAGATGTTTTTTCACCATGTTCCAAAGAGCCAAACTGTTTGATATACTGCTGTTTCCGGCATGAAGTACCAGTATATTGGGATGGGCTTTCTTCTTCGGAGAATATTTCATAATATTATTTACCAGATCTCTTCCGGCTGTCATATATGCTCCCATATTATCAGTGTTAAGATTCTGCGCCTGTATGTTGTAATTCTTCAAAGTCCTTGTCCCTTCCACAAGAGGTCTGCCCGGAAACGTGCATCCGGCTCTGTTAGCAGTAAACACAAGACTCCGTCCTGTTGATTTCGTGAATATCTCGCTGTTGCCGTCAAGGATAACTCCTCCTACGGATCCGTCAAGAGCATTGCTGTTAATCCTCAGATATTTCATGATTGCATACCAGCTTAAGTTTATACCGGACTGCCCCAAAGAAATAGTGAATAGTATTCTTTTATTCCTCAGATCAGCATTCTCCACTTCTTCCACAGTGGAAAAAACCTTATGAATCCTGTTTCCTACACTGTACCGCACTATTTTTTCAAGCCTCTCTTTTTTACTTTCCTCTGGACAGTATGGATTTATTACAATCAAATCTTTCATAACTTCTCCTTTCATCTGCTGAGGACCGTCTTTTTTTAAAGATTCTTCAAATTATCATATGCATGCTTTATTCTCATAAACAGCGCTTCATCAAGTGGAAGATTCTCTGCTACTATACCTTCCGGCGTTCTCTTATTTTTACACCCTAAAAACGCTCCTTTTTCCCCGCAGCCAAAATAAACTGAGGAATAATTCCACTCTCCCTTAAGAGTTTCTATAAGAGATATTGCCCCCGATGACATAGCCGGAGCAATATAAGGTTTGAATCCATCTTCTCTCACCCTCATATTAGCAGTCACCGCAAATTTGGTCAATTCCTTTGATATCTCATCATTATATACTTTGATGCTGTCTGCTATTACAAGATCCTCTCCATGAGGCCCGAAAGCTCTCCCTTCTCTCAAATATCTGGTGAACCGTTTATCTTTTTCTGCAAAATAACGAGCTCGTCCATTCATGACACCAAGGCCATATCCTTGAATCTGACAGGGATCAAGACCTGACATAAGAGCTGCCTTGCACAGAGGATCCACAGGATCAGATACAACTGCAAAGATACCGTCAAATCCACTTTTCACAGCCTTTTTTCCATACATAGATACCAATCTGCGGTTGGCTTTCAGCTGAGCCATCCTTACATCTCCCGAAGATCCCACCGGAGGTACGCCAAGAGATGCACAAAACACAAACATATCACAGTCAAAAATTCGTTCTTCCTTGAGGATTTCTACAAAAGGCAGTTTTCTTCCATCGGGAAAAGATATCTGATTGATCTCCATCTCATATCGTCTCGCCATTTTTTCATCCAGATCATATATTCCTATTTGACTTATGGTACTTCCTCCAAGAAGTTTCAATCCCATAAGAACGGTACCTCCAACATCCCCTAAAGCAAGAAGATTCACTTTGCTGTCCTTTTTTATCCTTTTTTTGTCAGGAAACATCACCGAGCTTTCACTAAGCTTCGTTTTTCTGTTTTTATCTATCAATTCACTTATATATCTCATTTTAACGCACTTTCCAATCTTAAAAGTCTCTCCATGTAATCAGCCATATATACCGACGGAGATAAGTTGAAATCCACGGCTACTCTATTTGATCCATTAGGCATTCTCGGCGATTTTATAACATCCGAGAGGCGTTTTATAGTCAGCTTTCGCTCAAACAGCGTCTGATATTCTTCTTCCAAGACCTTGAAGATCTTGGCCGCATTGTCAATGCATACCATTGACATCTCATAAACTGCTTCCTTACTGGAATCATGAAGAAATGTAGGTGCTGCAAAAGGCAGTATCAGATTTATGGACGGTATCAAATTCGCCTCTGTCTTCTCAAAACTCTGAACACCGTCTCCTCCTATAAACGGACATAAAGTGGACTCAACAAACCATGCTTTAAGATTCGGTATAAAATAAGCGCTTTCCACATCACGATCCTGAATAGTCATTAAATCTCTGCCATACCCCGAAAGAACACCCATTATCAGTTTTCTTATTTTCAAATCATTTTCCTTAAAAATAGGATCAAGAGCTTTTATTCTGTACCCTTTATGAAGCAGATCATCCACCAGTATCACCGGTCTGTTAAAAGACTTTATCGTCTTTATTTGATTAGGTATGGTAGCATACATCGGATATTCTTCTATAGTGAAACTGTCAAGAGTCGGCGAAAACATCTTTTCAGTATGAAGAGTCTTTGTCACAGTATTAGGTACTACCATACCTCTGAGTATCTTCCCAAAAGGCACGCACATACATTCTCCCAAATTCCGCTTCATTCCGGGGTAATTTGGAACATTATTATTCTTGGTTACCATGTCGACTATCTTCTGATGCATGATTCCTGCATTAAAAGACAAGACAAGATTCCCCGGATTCAGCTTAGTTAACGCCCTCTGCATCTCTATATGAGTCTGTTCAAGTATTCTGAGTATTTTTTGATTAGTATTAAACGGCTCTTTCAAAACCGTATCCATATTCTCAATAACAGCGATAGGCTCCTTCATATTGACTTCATACACACCCTGAGGCTCGCCTTTTAAAATTATTTCAGTAAATCCCTGCAGACTCAGTATGTCCAATATATTATTACTTGGCTGTTCCTCAAGAGGATGATATATACCGTATGTCATATCATCTGCTACTGCTTCTGACAATACCTCTGTCGTTATTATCTGCAGCAGTTTTCTCATATCTGTATTCGACGAACAGTAAAGGCCCCGTATAATCAGCATCCGCCCTGTAGCCTTTTCCCTCAGGTAAGACGCTATCTCCACATCTTTGAATTCGTCATAAAGCTCTCCTGTTTCTATCTCATTCACAGCCGCAATAGCACATATGCGCCGATTCTCATTCCACATGACTGCAGCACTTACATCCGGATCATCCAGATATCGCTTTATACAAGCCACATCCAATCCTCTTTCTCTCAGATCTTCTTCCATATCCGCCAGTATCTGGCTTCCTCTGTACTTAAGAGATTCAAATGATATATTCTTTATCTCAAATACATTCTTATACTGAGGCTCTCTCAGATAAAGGCTGTTATCATATATGAAATTCTGGGCTACAGGATCTATGAGATTTGATATATCACGTCCGTAATCTATATTCTCTCTTATTCTTGTTGAACTTATATCTTCCAGATACACCGGCAGCTTTAGCTCCCTTATTTTTCCGCTCATGTTTTCATATGCCTTTTCAAGAGCTATCCTGTCTTTGCCCCTATTCTCCATGGTTTCTCTCTGGAAAACAATATGATTCATAGAATGAATCGAATCGCGGCTTGCTTCTGACCTGTATGAAGACGCATTGATTATCACATCGCTTCCTACCACTATATAAAGATCTTTTTCGGGAAACAGTTCTTTCAAATGTTTAAGATCCTCAGGATTTGCAATATTGACAGGAAAATCATCAGCAAACAGAAAAACATCAGGTTCTCCTGCCACAGACATTGAAATTATTTGTCTTCTTATCATCCTCGGCTGCGTTTTTTTTGACCATGAGAATTCATCTATGGCAAGATACACCTCAAATCCTTCATCCCTTATAGCCTGTACAATTCCTTTATGGCTAAGAGAAAAAGGATCAAAAGTTCCCGGAAAGAATGCAATATTATGATTTTCCGGCAGATTCATATCTCCGCAGCTAAACTTGTATTCAGAAATAAATCTATATATATGATTCAGCGCAGCCGCATTCGTAAAGAAATTCATATCATACTCTTCTATATCTGTTATCAGAGTCAGAATCTTCTTATATGTTTGCCTGAAAATATCAAACTTTTCTTCTTGCGAAAGTTCTTCTGTTCCGAAAATATACTGACCTGTAACCATGACTGCTTCCTGGCTGACCACTTCATGATAATTGGCAAATCCCTTAAGCAGCATCCCCAGCATCTTTGTCTTGCGACTCTCATATTCCACCTTAGGCTCAATATTCTTATATCTATAAGACGAATATTTTTTTATAACTTCTCCTATGGTATCCAATGCTACTGAACCTACCTTGTCATTAGTATTTTCTATCAATTCTCCTATATTGTCCATAAACTCATCCAATTCACCCGGATACAGATAAAGAACAAGCTCACCCAGATACTCCGGAATATATTTAGAAAATTGATATTCACCAATCTCAAGCCCCTTTGTTAATTCTATAACTATCTCATTTATCTGCTCTATAGGAAGTGTCCTTGCGATCTCAATCAGACCTCTCCCCGCTTTATGCCTTACGGTAACTCTCTCACTGACTTTTATCAGATTAGAAAAATGAGAGGCCAGATAGAAGGTCTGTTCTTTGAGTCTGTCATTTAGAGCGTGTTCAAGAAGAAACTCCATATTAACAATCTTCACAACCCACGGAGTTCCTACTTTGAGATTCTCTCTGAATATTGCCGATACAGCATCACTCAAAGAACCTTGTTCTTCCAGTAATCCAATCTTATCATAACATTTCTTGGCGTTTTCTTCCTCTCCTATATTCTTCAGTATTTTATAGACCAAATATGACACACTTATATTATCCATGGTATCACATGCATTGCCTATTATATTTTTTATACATTTTTTTACGTAATAGCTGTCCATCTTGTCAGAAATATATTCGGCAACTCTCAGAGCTCCTATTTTAATTTCAACAGGTTCCCTTACAGATACCGTCTCGGCGAATTCTAAAACGGAAATCATTTCTTCTTCAGAAAACAGCTTTTGCGGAATCGTTATAACAGAATCAAGAAGCACAAATACAGCACTGTCTTTAACACGGCTGAATCCGAACAGCCTGAAGTACTGTCTCATAAAAACACTTATATTACCATCCTCAGAGCTTTCGATAAGCCCCTGAAGAACTACCTTGAGAGTATATCCTATCCAGCTTCTGTGCTGATCCGTAACACGATAATCCGGAAACACTATTTTGTGAAGATATGTATCCCATATCTCAGCAGCCTCAGATACATCTATGCTGTCGCTTCCGGCCCACTCAGGAATCTCCTTTCTGTATACATCATCATATTCAGCTATTATATTTCCCATAAGCCTTCCTGCCTGACGTCTTATATCCCCCTCTCTGTGAGACAACAATTCATACAGAAAATTTATCGTAAGCTGTTTTTCCGGCTTTGTCATATAAGTAAAATATTCCGAAAGAATATTAAGATAAGTCCTCTGGCTTTTCCACTGTTTCTCACTTCTGGCAGCCTCTATGAGACTTCCGAAAGCAGATTCATTATTGAATATTCCCATTATCTGTATATTATGCTCTATAGCAGTATACTTTATATGCTGCACTACCTGATCTGCCATCAAAAGCGCCATATCCTGCTCATAGACTCCCACATTGTGAGCAGGAGAACTCCATACATCTGTTTCTACGCCCAAGTCAATAAGATAATCTTCAAAGTCCTTAAGCTTTGCATAAACTTTCTCATATCTGTGTTGCTTTTCCAAATCAACATTATCAAGCTTTTCCAATATGACATCAAAAGCTTCCGAAAGAGTATAAAAATGTATGGTCTCCTCACCGTTTCGTCTGCTGCTTTTCACTCTGAAATCAGCATATATCAAAAGCAAAGATTCCACAGAAAGGTTTTCCAGTTCAAGATCCCATGTGGAATGGTTGCTGGCGATATGCGCTGTCATAGGCATATTTTCTTTTTTAAGGAGCTCATCTGTATAATAATAATGAAGATACGGGATTCGCTCGGCTTCCTGCGGACTACATCCGAATTTTCCCAAGTCATGGCATGCGGCGGCACCCGAGACAAGTGCCATATCTATAGGTATATCGGTACCTAAAAGCTGTTTTCCGACAAATGTAGCAACATAGTGAACCCCACCTATATGACCTATCGTATTAAACGGCGTTATTTCCCGGCTAATCCTCATAAATTCAAAAATATAATCACGTTTCCAGAAATCTAACAGTCTTTCATATTCTTTAAAAGTGATGCATTCCTTAACCTGATCTTTCCCAAAAAAGTCTATATGATCTGTAGGCGAAAACCCTTTGCTCTGCCTCTCATATCTCAACAAAGCCCTGTAATTTTCAAGGAAAAAATATTTGGCTCTGTTCTGCCCGGTTTCTGCCCGTGCAATATAATTTTCCGGATACATGGCAGCTTTAGTTTCTTCACATATAAACTGAAGCCAGCCACATTCCGGTTCTTCTGACCATTTTTCCATGAAAGGCTTCATTTCCTCCAATATTTTTTCCGCCGAAAACTCTCTGTTCTCGGCAAGTTTTGTAAAAACCTTTTTCCACTGCAGATCATTTAAAAGACGGATCATGTTTTTTCTGTTTGTACCGAAAAAACCAAGGGATCTTCTGTCTGTAAGCACCTGTTGTGTTTCTCTCACTATATTACGAATCAAACCTGTTCCTCCATTTACACAGTTTGGCTTTTTTTCTTCCGATTATTATATCATGTCTGCCATGAATCAACAAACAATGGTTGATGAGATTTTACCTTTACTTACATTTATTGCAACGCGTTTATTATAAAGTTGCGGTTTTGATTAAACCTTTGAAAACCCGTTGACTGCATTTTAACAAAGTGATATATTTAAGTTAATAAGGCATTACCAACTTTGCGAATTTTATTATTAAAGAGGAGAAAAAAAATGTCAAATTATGTTGAAAGAGTTATTGAACTTTGTAAGCAGAAGAACCCTGGCGAGATAGAATTCCACCAGACAGTAGAAGAGGTTTTGACTTCATTGGCACCGGTTTGCGAAAAGCATCCCGAATATGAAGAAGCTGCTCTTCTCGAAAGATTAACTGAACCTGAAAGAGGAGTAACTTTCAGAGTTGTTTGGGTTGACGATGCTGGTAAAGTACAGGTTAATAAAGGATACAGATACCAGTTCAACAGTGCAATCGGACCTTACAAAGGCGGTCTCAGATTCGCGCCAAACGTATATCCCGGAATCATCAAATTCCTCGGATTTGAGCAGATTTTCAAAAACAGCTTAACAGGGCTTCCTATCGGCGGCGGCAAGGGCGGTTCCGACTTTGATCCTAACGGAAAGTCAGACGCTGAAGTAATGAGATTCTGTCAGGCATTCATGACTGAATTATACAGACACATCGGACCTAACACTGATGTCCCTGCAGGAGACCTCGGTGTCGGCGCCAGAGAAATAGGTTACCTTTTCGGACAGTATAAGAGAATCGTTGACAGATATGAAGGCGTTCTCACCGGCAAAGGAATTCCTTACGGCGGACTCCTCGGAAGAGCAGAAGCTACAGGATTCGGTATCGTATGGTATGCTGAAGAAATGCTAAAGGCCAATGGCGAAGACATTAAAGGAAAAGATGTTGTTATCTCAGGATTTGGTAATGTGGCATGGGGTGCTGCATGGAAACTGCAGCAGTTAGGCGCTAACCTGATTGCATTCTCAGGTCCGGACGGATACATTTATGACCCTGACGGCATCAACACTGATGAAAAGGTTGATTTCCTTCTTGAACTCAGAGCATCAGGTAAAAACATCTGCTCACCTTATGCTGAAAAATTCCCTAATGCTAAGTTCACTGCAGGCAAAAAGCCTTGGGGCGTTCATCAGGACTTCGGAGCTAATGTTGATTTGTTCATCCCATGTGCAATGCAGAACGACGTACATATGGAAGATGCTAAAAACATTGTTGAATCAGGCTGCAAATTCTATTGCGAAGGTGCTAACATGCCTACAACTAACGATGCTCTCGTTTATCTGATGGATAAAATGATTGCTGTAGGACCTTCTAAAGCTGCTAATGCTGGCGGCGTTGCCTGCTCATGCATCGAAATGGGTCAGAACGCAGGACACACTGTATTCCAGCATGAAGACGTTTATGCACAGCTGCACCAGATTATAAAGAATATCTACAGCGCTTGTGCAAAAGCCGGAGAAACTTATTTTGGCAATAAAAACGCTCTGGTACAGGGTGCTAACATCGCCGGTTTCGAAAGAGTCGCTGAAGCTATGATGGCTCAGGGATTAGTATAAACCAATAGCCATTCAAAAAATATCAGCCCAGTTCAATTAATTTTGAACTGGGCTTTAATAATATAGTAAAACTTATTTCACAACACAGCTACTCCCCGTCATTTTATAATATTTGTTTAATTTTTGAGCAGCTCCTTTTACCAAAACTCCACCTGCCAAACTCAGACAAGCACATATTACAATCATAGGGATAAATTGAACGGATAATCCCAACTGAGGGCCTATAGCGCCGACTACAGCATATGATATTCCTATCAGCCCCAATATGGTTCCCATATCTTTTATGCTATAGCTGTCGGTTATCATAATCGGATTAAGTGTTGTCATGCCGTTATATGTAAATCCCTGTATTATGCATATAACAGCATATGCCGTAAAACTATTTACTCCGAGAACTACAAACCCTATCAATAATATGCCATTTATTATTCCGAGAAAAAAAGTTGTCCTATATGGCCCTATCTTATCTGAAACGATACCTATGATAATTCCTCCCAATCCGGCACCTACTCCGAATGCAGAAACCACCCACGCAGAACCCATTTCATTGATACCATATATATTTTCTGCCAGAACAGCAATATCAGTTACCAACACATTACCTATCATCTGAATGGTAATAATTGAAAAGAAAATCATGTAAAACGCCGGGTGAGTCAATGCCTTTTTCCAGCCCATAGACGGCAATGCCTTCTCGTCTCTGCCTGCAATGGTCTCTGCTATTTCCTGTTCATCTGCCGCTTTTTGGATCTCTGCCTGCAATTTTTTATCTCCTTGTGTAGGATCGTATACCAACATAGTGGCAATAAGCAAAACTATGGTAAATACTGCACCTTCTCCCACAAGAACGCTGCTAACCGGAAAGGACTGTATATAATATGCCAATACAGGAGATATTACAATGCTCCCTATTCCCTGTGCACCAAACATAATACCCATAACAAGCCCTTTATTACGAGGAAACAAGGAATTTATAAGCGCTACATTACATATATACACACCATACATTGCCAATCCTGCCATAATTCCCTGCATAATCGCAAATATCATAACATTTGATGTCAGTCCGCTTATAATTATTGCCACACCATAAAGTATGCCTGATGTTACCTGTACTTTTTTCACACCGAATTTATTCATAAACCATCCGCCTATTAAAAATGCAGGAAACTCACAAAACATAGTTAATGTATATGCCAAGACTATTTTATTTTCAGACCAACCGTAAGCCTCATTTAACGGTCCGACAAAGACTGCCAATGAATAAACAGAACATATACATAATTCCATCAAAATAATCATTACAAGTGATATAGCTTTTCTACTTTTGGGAACCTTTAATTGAATCATTGAAGTAACCATAATACTTCCTCCTTAATATGATTTTTATAATTCTTTCAGTTCTTTATCTATTGCTGCTAAAACTTCCCTGTTAAGTTTAGAACCGACAAAAGGGGCAACAGATTTAAGCTTCATACCCATCGCCATATCTATACGCGGATCCTTTGTAAGGCCTGGCGCATATTTTTCGATTATCCTTACCGCCTCCTCATTTGATAATATTTCTTTTACCGTATTTGATATACCTTTAGAAAATTCCTCTGTACCTTTTTTTTCTTTTGAATTTTGATTAACCTTTCCTGTTCCTGCAGCTGCCTCAAGCGCAATTTCCGCAAAAGCTTTACCGACAGGTTCCAGCTGATCAATAGGAATTCTGTCAGGTTTATCAGACGGATGATAAATATACATCTGAGGAGAGACCATGCTGACTATGGGAATTCCATCTTCATTAAAACAATATGCATCCGATATTACTTCGTTTTCTGAAAACTCATATTCTTCCTGATCAAGACCTCTCCCTACATCTGTTTTAACAAACAGAGTTTTATCAAGACCATACTTAACATATTTTTCCTTTACGATATCATACAAGCCGGATTGATTAGATACATACACAATTCTAAATTCAGGTTCTCCTGTTTCATATTCATTGTAATTTTCATCAAAAGCAGTTTCTTTTCCTATATGTTCAATACAAAGATCGAGTATAAGCTTTTCACCATTGGAATGTCTTGTACGTATGAATTCTTCATGCCCGACATAATTAGCATAATGAGTATCTGTAGCTGCAAACATCATAGTTTTCTTGCGTTCTTCCTCAGGTATCTGAGAAAAATATTTAGCAAGAGCCATCATCTCCGATATCCCTGAACCATCCTGAACCGCGCCTGTGAAAACAGCATCATGATGTGAATGAACCAGTATTATCTCATCAGATTGACCCGGCAGTTTTCCGCTTACATTCCTTGCAGTTCTGTAATTATAATCAGAACGCAGTTTCATAACTCCCTTCAGCACTTCTTTTTTCCTGAATTTGTCTCTGAGAATATTTCCGCTGCTTCTTGATATCCAAACTGCCGGCAAAGCCATATATTCCGTTTCCAAAGGAAGTCCGATATCCGTATAATCTTCATTGTACCAATACGGATCATCATAATAATCATCCAATATCCCTATAAAACCTTTTGCTCCTGCTTTAGAAGCATTGATATAATTAAAAGGCCATGTTCCCGGAGTAAAAATATTGTATTTTTTCAGCGTTTTTTTAAGCTTTCCTTCAGGATCAAAAAGCTCCGCCTCTTCAAAGATATCCATACGCATATCAGCACTCATTTTCTGAAAACGCATATCACTGACAACAATTTTCCCGGTCAGATCTAAATCTTTTACATCTTCCTCACTACCTTCTCCTATATATACGAATTCTGCTTCCGATCCGTCAATTCCAATCTCAAAAATACCTGTCTCTGCTTTTCTGTTAGTTCCATTTCCCGCAAAACATTCAAAATCATCGCCGTCTATATTCAAACTGCATATATCGGTATTTAGAAACACTGCGGGAACCTCCTCGATTTTGATATCCTCAAGTCCAAATTCATTGAATTTGGAAGCAATATATTCAGCTGACTTTCGCCCTTCCTCTGAGCCTGTTTTTCTGTGCCCCCACTGCGATAAATCACATATCCATGAAAAAATTTCTTCTTTTTTAGGAAATAATTTTTCTTTAAACTTTATTTTCATCTTTTAATCCTTTCTTAATATTTTAAGCACCCTTCTTCAACAACTACTTTTCCATTTTGTATTACATAACGAATATTTGAATTATCACATAATATTTCTATATCTTCTGCAGGATTCTTTATAAGTACCAAGATATCTGCTAATTTCCCCACTTCTAAAGTTCCTGTCTTATGATCCATTCCTAACGCTTTTGCAGAATTCAGCGTAGCAGAAGTAATTATTTCCGAAACAGTCATCCCTATATGCTTCAAGGCCTTATATTCCTGCATAGTATATTCTCCATACGGAGTCACTGGTTCGTATACAGTATCCGAACCCATCGCTATCTTCACACCCTTTTCCTTTGCCTTGGAAAAATTGTCGATAATCATATTAGTATACATTTCAAGTTCTTCATCTGAATACAAAGATGTTTCAGGGCCACCATCACTTCTCTGATGAAATGCAAATGTCCTTATGGGTTTTTCCTCTTCTGAACCCAAATCAAAACTGCCGCTTGCATTTGTCAGAAGATTTATCGTTGGAACAAGAATAATTCCTCTTTCAATCATTAGCTCCATACATTCCTCATCTAACATTTCTCCATGTTCTATTGTATCTACTCCTGCTTTTATACACTGTTTAATTGATTCCAGGTTCTCAGCATGAGCACACACCATAGTTCCACTGATTTTATGTGCTTCATCACATATCATTTTCATTTCTTCAAAAGTATAATGTACATCAAATACATTATCTGTAGCCCAATTCCCACCTCCTGAAGCCCAAAACTTTATCTGATCTGCACCTTGCCTGAGTATCCTTCTCACCCATTTGCGGCATTCCTCGGGACCATCTGCCAGCACAGCCCACTGATGCCGTTTTTGCACCATCTCCTCAGAAAACTGAAATGTATCACAGTGTCCGCCTGTTCTCGCAAGACCCGGACCACAAGCTATGATTCTCGGCCCCACTATGCGTTCCTCTCTGAAAATTCTTTTTAAATAAAGGCCATTCCACGAAATATCCCTGCACGATGTAATTCCGCTTTTCAGCAACGTCTGAGCATCTCCAACAGAACGCATTCCTCTCATAAGATTCGGTTCTGAAATAATATCTCCATCCAAATAAAGTCCTTCTCCACGTCCTCCTGATAGATGAATATGTGCATCTATCAGCCCCGGCATCACATAATGACCTGCAAGTTCAATTTCCTGAAATACGTTGTCTGCTTTGTATTCAGACATATCATCAATCTGCATGATGTGTCGCCCGCTTACCGCTACAAACATATTTTCTTTTATTTCTTTTCCGTAACCATCAATCAAGTTTACATTTTTCAACACATAATTTTCCTTCAATTCCATGAAACCCTCCGCTTTAAATAGATTCCTTTAAACACCTTATCATTTTTATGCCTTTTTTTATGGTTTTGAATTCTCTCTTTAATTCGATGATGAACCTTATCATTTCCCTGCGTATCGCTTTGCGCATCATCTTTATTTCCTCTTTAAAATCTTCATCCCCATTTTCAATTTTTTGTTTTAACTGTGTCATCAAAGGATAAAAAGTATAACAATTCAGCTCCTTTCCTGATGCCCACGTTCTTCTTTTTTCATACTCTTTTCCATTTATCTGATGACACATTTTCTCAGATATCATCTCGCTGAAGTAATATGAAATCCCCGCCATATCAACTTGAAAAAGACACTGTTTTGCCTTTTCAGGTTCTTTATTTCTTAAAAATTCCTCCGCTTCCTCCATTAGCCCTATGTTCATAAGATATTTTCCGCTTCTGGAAATGAGAAAATCCGACGGAGCAACCGCATCTATTTTAGTTTGAAAAAAGTCGAATATCTTCAAGATATACGAATTATATCTGCGAGCATTATCATAAAACTCTCTCTGCTTATCTGTGTCAATTCCAGAATCCACTTCCATAAAATATTTTTGATTTTTATCCTTTAATTCTTTAAGCAATATTTTCGAAGCATCTTCTAAAAGTTTAAGCTTATATTGCATTCTTCCCGTTTTTATCCCCTGTTCTTCCAGAGAATCAAAATCTGATTCAACACGTATACGTTTAGACTGTGCCGAAAAATCAATTTCCAGATATGGAAGCGAATCCAAATATATCCCTAATCCCCCATAGTACCGAATTGAATCTCTTAATGCATCTGGATTGTAGCTTTCCCAGTTATCATGATTTGAATGGTCTCTGCCTATATATGCTGATTTTCCCTCAAGCTGTTCTGTAATAATATCATTGGTATATACCGGAATTCCCGCTGTGCAGTATGAAATCCCGTCACACCAGGATAAACCATTATATAGCTGTGAACCCGTGCCTGCTGATTTTTTTTCGAAACCTCCGGTAAGCTCCGGAGAATAATTGATATAATCAAACAAATTAATCTCATTCCCTATTGTGGTAACAGCCTTCAATTCTTCAAGAGCAAGAGCTGCATATTCAAAATTGATATCAGCAATCACTTTATTTTTCCATTCTGTCATCTTCTTTTTTATAGTCTCGTATGAGCCGGTAATATAAGGATATTTTGTATCAATCATCCCACACTCATGTGCCCCATGAAAAGCAAAGATCATACTCCTCTTCGGTCTGTATCCTGAACGCATAACGGCATGAGCTATACCCAGCAAAGCTGCACATGACGATATATTATCCTGAATACAGCGAAAAAAATGGTCAAGATGAGCAGAAAAGACTATTTTTTCTTCACTCATACTCCCCGGTATTTCTCCCAGCACATTATATGTAACTCCTACATCAGGAGTATAAACAGCATCTACAGTCAAATTGAGTTCTATTTCTCCGACTTTTTTCAAAATACCTTTCAAATAATTAGCATGTTTTAAACTAATACCCATTATAGGAATAGGCGATTTATTCATGGGCGTCTGTACACGTATCGTTTCTTCATTGAGTACACCCTCCCCTGCATAAATCAACAGTGCGGCAGCTTTATTTATTACAGTTTCCTCAATCTGTGCTATCAGATTCCCAGCTTCTAAAACATCCATGCCGCAAAAAAGTGCTATCTTACCCTCTATATTCAAATTTTTCAGTTCATCTCTCGTTGCTGTACCTACATCTACCAAGCTTGCAGTTATACCGTTGCTGCCTGTTCCCGGAGATCGATAACCATAAGGTCTAATTTCCATATGTTCAATATTATCGATATCTGAAATCACACGAAGCCGGGCATCATTAAACTGATATTTGCTTACAGGGGTTTCTACAATTTCTACTTTTTCTACCCCTATACTGCGAAGCTGCTGCGCTATATATTCAGCACCTGCATGTTCAGCATCACTGCCTCCATGTTTTCCGCCATAAATCAAACTGTCTCCTATAGCTGAATAATCTCTGACAAATTCTGTCCACCGGTCAGTATCAACCTTACTGCAATAACGTTCAATATTCTGTTTCAGTGTCTTACATTCCAAATTATCACTCCTTTCTCATATGCAGCCTCTTTCAAAACTACACACTCATAATATTCCGAAAAATCTTTTTTTAAACATATGTTGATTATTTTTTGTGATCTTATTATAATTAAGATCTGACGTAAAAACCATATTCAATATCAACCGAAAATGTCAATTAGCAGACAGTTAAACAATCCTCTGTCTATTAACATGTTTTAAAAGGAAAAAAGGAGTACAATATGAACAATTCCGACAGACGTGTAAAAAGAACAAAAAGACTCCTCAAAGAGTCTCTTTCAAAATTATTGCAAACAAAGGAACTACATAATATTTCTGTCAAAGAGCTGACAGATCTCGCAGATGTTTCACGAGGAGCTTTTTATACCCATTACCAAGATATCTATGATTTATATGATCAGATGGAAAGCGATCTGTTTAAAGAAATAAATAATATTATTATTAAAGAACCCACCCATAAATATAATGAAGTGTATAAAACTCTGATCAATTACATATATGATAACGCCAATATATGCCGCATTTTTATGTTAAGAAATTCTCCCGGAACCTTTAGAAATAAGATGACAAATTTTTTTGAAGAAAAATTCCACTCTATCGTCCTCTATGAGATGGATATGCCTGAAATGAAAGAAGAGTGGAAATTCATATCACGATATCAAAACGAAGGATTTATTTCAGTATTAAGTCTTTGGCTTGAAACAGATCTTATTTATCCAAAAGAAAAATTATTAAGATTACTTATAGATATAGATTCAGTCTGTGATCCTCTATATACATAAAAAACGATACTTTTATAGGTATCGTTTTTTACATATTTATTTTATCGCTTATTTCACTCCTGCCTGAAAAATAACTGTTCCGTCTTTCAGCTTACCTACTATTATCGTTTCCTTATTTTGAACCTCCGTGTACAGAAGAATCTCATCCCCCAGCATTGCTTCTTTCGAAAAGTTCATGATAAAACTGCCATAATTGTTTTTTCCCAGTACGCCACTTATAATATCAGCATATCTACAATTATTGACATGTCTGTTAACATCAAGATCCGCTTCTGTTACAACATGACTGCCTGCCTTCACAGGATCTACAGCCTTTATCTTTTCTATTCCTTCCTCAAAAGGAACGTGATCTATATATTCTCCGTCAAAATTTATATCTGTTTTCTCCAGCTTTCTTGTCCTGAAATTTATTATACACCAGTGACTCATTCCTGCTGCTGTAAGAATACCCTCACCATCACGAAGGTAATAATCCCTAAAAAAAGTCAATCCCTTTTTGGGCCTTGGGTATGTGGAGAGTATATACTCCTTCTCCGAGATGAGCTTATCATATATCTTAAATTTCAGTTTAGACAAGACCCATATCCTGTCGTCTCTGATTAACCCATCATACCCATACCCCAGAGAATCAGCATGATGAGATGCAATCTCCTGAAAATGATACATTATACTCGAGGCTTTCACATTGCCATTCTCATCCAGATCTGATCTGTTAAAACTTATTTTCTCTTTTAGTTCAAGCATATTTCCTCCAGAATTTTTTAATAAAACTTTATTCTATTCCGCAGATTTCAAAGCTTCTGCCATATTTATCCGCTTAAGCTTCTGCCTCAGTATCACATCTACTATAAAAGCGAATCCTAAAACTACAACTACAGTCAAACCGAAACTGACAGGCTCTATTACCTCATTAAAGGACACAGCATCAACTACTATCCTGCTCATAATAAACTTATGAAGAGCAAATCCCGAAGGCAAGCCTGCCGCTATTCCCAAAAGTACAAGGATAAAATTCTCACGAAAAACATAAGAGCCTGTTTCCCTCGGATAAAATCCCAACACCTCTATAGTAGCTATTTCACGCTCTCTTTCTGTTATATTTATATTCCCAAGATTAAAAAGCACGATAAAGGCCAAAGCTCCGGCGCATCCGATCACCAATATTATTATATAATTCAGACTTACCATCATATCATCTACACGGCTTTTGGCATCTTCATTTATGGATATACCTATAACTCCATCAAACTCATTGATACTCTCTGATATATTATGAATATCGATTCCATCTTTAAATGATACAAACAAAACTGATGGTTCATACGCTTTCCCCATGTCCTGCTGATAGGTTTCCTCATTAATATATATATAGTTGGAAACATAATTTTTATATATTCCCGCGACTTTAAGTGTTGCTGTTTTTGTATCATCATAATTTAATTCTATAGTATCGCCAGCTTTAACCCCCAACATCTCAGCCAGTTTATTGTTTATAAGAGCTTCTCCTTTTCCCGGATAAGATATTTTTTTTCCGTCTTCGGTAAAATTCACAGCTTTAAGAATATCTCTGTCATCAGAAATCATAAGGCTGCATGATTTGTTGGCATCAGGACCTTTTGCATTTACAGATGTCTGCTGTAGTAATGCTGCATTGGAAAGTTCTTTTCCATATTCATCCTCAAATCGTTTTTTCAAATCTTCTCCCGATTGTTCGAAGGCCACTGTCATATGATATTTCTCTATCTCAGAATACTGATGGTCAGCAATTCCCGCCACAGAATCATTTATTCCGAATCCTGCCAGCACAAGCGATGTGCAACCTCCTATTCCCAGAATCATCATTATCATCCTCTTTTTGTACCGGAAAATATTTCTGGCTGATACTTTATGCAGAAACTTCATATGTTTCCAGATAAATCTAACTCTCTCCAAAAATATACGTTTCCCTGCTTTCGGGGCTTTCGGCCTCAGGATCTCCGCAGGCATATGTTTAAGCTGACCCCTGCATGCCAAATACGTAGTTCCTGTAGAACACAACAGTGACACAGCAAGAGATACTAAAGCCAACTTCCAGTTAAAATAAAATTCAAGAGGAGCAAAACCAAACATCATCCCATATGCCTTCCATATGAAAGACGGAAAATATTTTGATCCTGCAAAAAAACCTACAGCACACCCTAAGATAGCAGCAGACCCCGAATATATCATATATTTAAGCATTATCCTGCCCGGAGTATATCCAAGAGCACTGAGAGCACCTATCTGCGTTCTCTCCTCATCTATCATTCTGGACATAGTAGTCGAGCATACAAGTGCTGCTATCAGGAAGAAAAATACAGGGAATATTTTTGCAATGCTGTCTACAATATCAGCATTGCTCTCAAATGAACCAAAACCCAGATTATCCTCTCTATCCTGAACAAATATTTCCGGTTTTTCAAAATTTTCCAGATCTTCTTTCGCTTTATTTATTTCTGTCTGCCCATTGGAAAGCTCTGCCTCAGCCGAAGCAAAGCTTCTTTCAGCTTTGCTTTTATTGGAATAATAATCACTGTATCCGTTTTTTATCTGCCCTTCAGCCAAATCCAGTTTCTTTTCGCCCTCTGAAACTTCCTCCAGTCCTCCCTCTATTTGAGAGAGATTTTCCTCAAGCTGTAAAAGTTGTGTCTTCAAAGTTTCCTCAGTCTCCGCCGGAGCCTGAGGATCAAGAGATTCGATCTGTTGTTTTACTTCAGCTATCGCTGATACTACCTGTTGTTTTTGAGAATTAAGAGAATCTTTCTGAGAATTTATCTGTTCTCTGGATGAATTCATCTGAGAACTTTGTTCATCAAGCGTATTTTTAGCACTGTTTAACTGCCCATATACTGAATTTTTTTCCTCTTTTAGCCGCTGTCTTCCCTCATCAATTTCCTGCTGTCCTTCATCGATCTCCGACTGCGCTTCATCAACTGCCTGCTGATATCTTTTTGAAGCCATGCTTTCTGCAGCATTGATAACCGCATCTTCCGTTTTGGCTATATTACTGTAATATTCGTCACTGAACACAAACCCTTGTTTCTCAGATACCGCAAAGATCTCCGTGAAATACTGAGAAGTAAACCCCTTCGCAGGCATATATACATAAGCTTCTATCTTCCCATCACCTAAAGATGTCGTCCCCCTGTCTGTTTTCATCATATAATAAGGAGAATTTACAATTCCTACTATCTTATATTCTTTATATGTCAAAGCATCACTTGTCTGCTTACTGTTTTCACTCGTTACCTCAAGAGTCTTTCCTATATCACTCTCTCTAAAAAAATGACTGTCTGCCACACATTCGTCATCACTTTCGGGCATACGGCCTTTTAAAAGATCTACCTTATTTACTTTATCAGTTATAGAATGCGCTCTGATTATGATGGAATTACCTATCCTGTCTTCCGAAAAGAAATCTGCTGTCACAGATCCTTCTGCTTCCGATACCTGTTCTACATCACTTACAGCAGAAACATCTTCTTCTGTAAACCCATATGTTGATACGATACGAAAATCATACATATTATATCGATTAACATATTCATTACACGTAAGCATCATAGAACCTTTAGTATTTTTCACGCCGGCAAAAAATCCCACTCCCAACGCAATAATGGCAAAGATCGCTATATATCTGCCCATACTCTGGAATATAGTCCTTCTTATATTCTTGAAATAAATATTCCCCGACATCTTTTTCGCCTCTACCATTCTATCTCTTCTACGGAAACCACATTATCATTAAGCTTGACTGATGCTACGGTACCATTCTTTATCTTAACTACCCTATCCGCCATGGCAGTAAGAGCCGAATTATGGGTTATTATCACTACTGTCATACCACTTTTTTTACAAGCTTCCTGCAAAAGCTTCAATATAGATTTACCCGTCTCATAATCAAGAGCTCCTGTAGGCTCATCACATAAAAGCAGCTTTGGATTTTTTGCTAAAGCTCTGGCTATAGCCACTCTCTGCTGCTCTCCCCCTGATAACTGAGCCGGAAAATTATTCATTCTGTCTTTAAGACCTACAGCGGCTATTACCTTCTCACTGTTCAAAGGATTTTTTGAAAGTTGAGAAGCAATTTCTACATTTTCAAGAGCGGTCAGATTAGGTATGAGGTTATAAAACTGAAAAACAAAGCCTATATCTAACCTTCTGTATGTAGCCATTTGCTTGGTGGAAAGAGAAGATATATCCCGTCCGTCCAGAATCACATTTCCTTCAGTAAGAACATCCATACCGCCAAGGATATTGAGCAGCGTAGTTTTTCCTGCTCCTGACTGCCCTACTACTACACAGACTTCGCCTTTCTCTATTTCAAAAGTCACTCCATGAAGCGCTCTCACCTCCACATCTCCGGACTTGTATATCTTTCCTACATTTTCAAATCTCACAAATGACATATCACGAATACACAGATTCATATCTGATTCTGCGCTCTCCTTTCACCCATCAGTTATTATATTTATTTTACTCTTATATTTTGATTATGACAACTAAAATTGACGATCATGTCTTTATACTGTGTTTATTCTATAAATAATAATACTTTTGACTCCTTGTTACTCTGTAATTCCTTATGATATAATTCTAATATTAATGTGTTTTAGAAAGGATAATCATTATGAACAACGAAGTGCTTATTTCCGGACTGGGGCTTCTGGCCACCTTTATCGGTATGGCTGTATTGATCTTCAAAAGAGTCTCCCCCATCATAATAGGCCCCTTGGCCGCTATACTTGTTTGCCTTACCAGCGGACTGCCTCTATTCAAAGGAGTAACGGAAACCTATATGTCCGGTACCACCGGATTTTTCCTGTCATACTTTTTTATCTTCCTTCTGGGAAATATTTTTGGAAACATATATCAAAATTCAGGCGCCGCCGCAAAAATAGGCTCTCTCATTTCCAAAAAATTCGGAGCAAAACACTGTATGCTGGCCTGTATGATGTCCGCAGCAATCCTAAGTTACGGGGGAATAAACAGTTTTGTCATTATTTTTTCCGTATATCCCATAGCTCTTAAACTGTTTGAAGATGCTGATCTTCCCACATATCTGCTTCCCGGTATAGTCTGCGGAGGTATGTGGACTTTCGCCATGACCGGTCCGTTTACACCTCAAATACCTAATGTTGTGTCTATGCAATACCTTGGCACGCCTTCCTATGCAGGACTTATCCCAGGCATTACAGGAGCCGCAGTAATGGCAGTATCCATAATAATATTCATGAACCATTCAGCTAAAAAAGCACGGCTTCGCGGAGAACATTTTCAATGGCCGGAAGGCGTCAAACGAGTAGAGGAAGAAGACGATTCACCCAACGGAATATTGTCAATAATACCATTAGCTCTCGTATTAATACTATTCAATATTACTAAACTGGATATAATCATATGTCTGCTTATAGGCATAATAACGGCTCTTATCCTGTTTCACAGACATCTCCCCAAGCCGGAGATGTTGGACATGTTCAACAATGCCGCAGTCTCTTCTGTAACTGTAATCATAAATACAGCTGTAATCGTAGGATTTGGTTCAGTCGCAAAAGCAACGCCTTTTTACCAGTATGCCACAGACGTACTGCTTAACTCAGATGCCAACCCCTATATAGTAGCCGCTGTTGGAGCCAACATATTTGCAGGAATACTGGGTTCTGCCTCCGGCGGTATATCTCTCATGTACGAAACACTTGGAGACACTTTTATAGAATACGGAAGTCAAGGGTATAATCTTGGATTCATCCACAGACTTTGCTCTGACGGCTGCGGAGGACTGGACTCTCTGCCGTGGAATGGTTCGATAGTATCAGTATTCGCTATATGCAATACCACTCACAAACTTTCATACAAATATAACTTTGTTACATGTCTGATTGTCCCGGTAGCTGCCACCTTCCTCGTCGCTCTGCCGTTATGTATCATAATAGGATAACCTCAGGAGATATAAAATGGATAATGTAATATTTGAAAAAAAACAACATACGGCCCTCATAACTATAAACAAACCTCATACGCTCAACGCTCTCTGCGAAAGCCTTATTTCCCAGATCAATACGGCTCTGGATACCGCGGAAAATGATCCTGAAATATATACAGTTATCATAACCGGTTCAGGCAAAGCTTTTATAGCAGGTGCCGATATAAAAGAAATGTACAGAAAAAATGAAACAGAGATAGCCGTATGGGCTGCTCTGGGAAGTGATCTTAATATGAGACTTGAAAACATGGATCTTCCTGTCATCGCAGCTATCAACGGATATGCACTTGGGGGAGGTCTGGAGTTAGCTCTCGCATGCGACATCAGGATAGCATCCGAAAATGCCCGCATGGGACTTCCCGAAACAAGCCTCGGTGTCATCTGCGGTGCCGGAGGCACGCAGCGACTTCCCCGTACTGTAGGTGAAAGTATAGCAAAGGAAATGATATTCACTGCAGAAATCATAGATGCACAAAAAGCATTGAATATAAGACTAATCAACAAAATCACCTCAAAAGAAAATCTTCTTAATGAAGCCATCAGTCTGTGCAGAGCAATAGAAAAAAACGGTCAAATAGCCGTAAAATCTGCTAAAGAAGCCGTCAATATATCACGAAATTCCAGCATACAAGGCGGCTGTCTGATAGAAAGAAAAATATTCAGTAAACTCTTTTCTACAGACGACCAAAAAATAGGAATGGGCGGCTTTCTCGCAAAAGAAAAAAATATAAAGTTCAAAAACAAATAAACTGGAAAGGTTGAAACATGACTGTCAAATTCATAAACGCTAAAGAAGCCGCTTCTATGATAAAAGACGGCACCACAGTTGCTATCGATGCATTTATAAGCTTCTGTCTGGCCGATGATATACTTAGTGAAATAGAAACACGTTTCATAGAAGAAGGACATCCCCACTCACTGTCCGTAGTAAATGTAGCTGGCATCGGAGGTGACGGCAAAAACCGCGGAATAAACCATTTTGCCCACAAAGGCCTGATGAAACGTTTTCTGTGCAGCAATCTCAGCCTCGCCAATAAGATATATCCTCTTATCACAGAAAATGCCTTCCCCTGCTTCATGATCCCTCAAGGTGTGCTGTCTCATATGATGAGAGCCATCGCCTCTGGAAAACCGGGAATAATCACCGAAGTAGGTATGAAAACATTTGTAGATCCGCGTATAGACGGAGGCTGTATCAACGATGCTGCGAAAGCATGCAGTGATATCCCTGTACAGCTCATTTCCCTCAACGGATCCGAATGTCTCTTCTACCCTGCCTTCCCTATAGATATCGCAATAATAAAGGGAACTAAAGCTGATAATAAAGGAAATATTTCCCTGGAAAAGGAAGCTATGCACTTAGAACAGTTAGAAATGGCTACCGCCGCCAGAAATTCAGGAGGTATAGTCATGGTTCAGGTTGATGAAATCGTTGAAAGTGGAGATCTTCATCCTCAAATGGTAACGGTGCCTTCCACCCTTGTTGATTATGTGATACTCGGCTCACCGGAAAACACGGGGCAACATTTTATCCAAGGACTGCCTAAGCCGATCAATTCATGGTGTGGAGACGAAAAAATACAGCTTGAAGAAATAAAGACGCTCCCTCTTACAAAAGAAAAAGTGATATGCAGAAGAGGAGTTTTTGAACTTAAAGAAGACTCATTTATCAATCTCGGAATAGGTCTTCCTATGAGCGTTTCTAACGTCTTAAATGAAGAAGGCCTTATCAAAAAAGTATCTGCCAGCATAGAGTCCGGCGTTATGGGGGGTGTCCCTGCTCCGGGAATAGCTACAGGAGCAGCATACAATCCCGATGCCATATTAAAACAACCTGATATGTTTGATTTCTATGACGGAGGCGGTATTGACTTTGCCTGCCTTGGATCAGCAGAAATAGATATGCACGGAAACGTGAATGTATCAAGGTTCGCAGGAAAAGTTCCCGGCCCCGGAGGATTCATAAACATAACCCAAGGAGCGAAAAACATATGTTTTATGGGAACATTTACCGCAGGGAAAAGCGATATACGAATAGAAAACGGAGGTATCAGGATAATCAAAGACGGACCTCATATAAAATTCAAAAAGAACGTAGATCATATAACATTTTCAGGAGAAAATTCTCTTGATAAAGGACGGCAAAATGTACTTTATATAACTGAGCGTGCCGTTTTCAGGCTTCAGCCAGAAGGTCCGGTCCTCATAGAAATTGCTCCCGGAGCTAATCTGCAAAAAGATATCCTTGATAAAATGGAATTCACACCTCACATATCAGAGAATCTAAAACTGATGGATACACGACTGTTCATAAATAAACCCATGGGAATAATCCTTAAATAACAAAAACAAAAAGACCGGTAAGAATCAATTATTTTCTTACCGGTCTTTTATTATCAAGAAAATATCCTAAGCTGTCGGATCAGCTGGTTTAGGAAGTCTTTCCATAATAACATTCATCAGACTGTCTGTGCACTTTATCGGATCTGCAAATTTTCCATCCTCAACAACAACAAGTCCTGCATTTTCTGAAGGAGTAAGAACTCCTCCAAGAACTTTTCCTACCTCAGCATATTTGTATGCCGGAACTGTATCGTTCATCTCCATGGAAATATCCTCAGTATCTTCCCATTCATAATCTACTTCCAGTACATGAGCAATTTCTGCAGCCACCTCCCAGTTACTGAGAGCTACGTTTTCATCAATAGCCGCTAATACCAGCTGCATTCTTCGCTCAGTGTTGGTATAGGTACCATCCGTAGAGGCGAATCCCGTTCCCGGTATCACCACATCTGCTTTAGCTGCAAGAGACGTCACATGTGTGTCACACACTGCCAAGAACTCCAGAGCATCTATATCTATATCTGCTTCCTCACCGAATACTAAAAGTGCTTTCACCCCGTTCAGTTCTTCTGCACCTGATGTTATTCCCATATCTATAAGGCCTTGTGAATTATTCTTCGGTTTAACCTGAAGCATACCGTCTCTCGGACTTCCGATATGCCCGCTTATCACAGCTATATCAGCCAATAAAGCTGCCGCATCGGAAGTTATAAGATTCTGAGTGAATACTATCATTGCCTTTTTAGCATTCATATATACATCAGCCACAGCCTTTGCCGCCTCTCCTACCTTTACAGACTCAAGGCTTTCTGCAAACGCTTCGTATCCCTCCGCATTCTTAGCTTTTCCGCTGTCTATTATTGCTTTGGCGATTTCCTTTATAAAAGTCAGATCATTGGCAGTGTAAATCTCATCGTAAAGGTAATTCATCTTCTGCGGATATTTCTCCGGATTAACCAGTATTACCTTAGTTCCTCGTTCAGATGCCTGCTTCATCTTAAGCTGTATAACAGGATTATCTGTGGCATTAAATCCTACGGCCAGAATAACATCTGTAGAAAGCAGCTCATCTATAGTATTAGGCGAAGCATCATGACCGATAACCTGTTTGATGCCGCTCTTTCTGCTGTTCATACAGAAAATCTTTGCCCCCATAGCCTCTGCCATCTTCTTCATAGCATAGGCCTCCTCATTGGTATATCTGTCTGAAACAGCAACTCCTATGGCATCTTTTCCATATTTGGCACCAACTGACTGGCATTTCTTGGCAATCATTACAAGAGCTTCATGGTAATCCGCCTCTCTAAAACCTTCCGAAGTCTTAATAAGTGGCTCTTCAAGTTTATCTTCAAGCATTGAACAGTCAAAGCCCCATTTCCCCTTGCCACATGCAAGACCTGCATTTACAGCGCCGTCTTTTGCAGGATTTGCCTTTATAAGCATGTCTCCACAGCTTTCCAGCTTGAGACTACAGCCTACCGAACAGTATGAACATGTGGTGTCTGTTTCAAGAGTTTCTACAGGAGTTTCTTTTATCATGGTTGTTCGCTCCTGGAGAGCACCTGTAGGGCAGACACTCACGCACTGACCGCACGAAATACATCCTGATTCAACAAGAGGTTTTTCCATATTTGGCTTAACTACAGTATCAAAACCCCTGTTGACAAGACCAAGCGCTCCCACTCCCATCACCTCATCACATACTCTCACGCAGAGACCGCAGAGGATACATTTGTTAGGATCTCTCACGATGAAAGGATGATTGTCTTCGTATTCAACCTTGTTCTTATCCCCGGCAAATCTGTCAGGATCAACATCATACTGATGAGCCAGATCTATAAGCTTGCATTCGAAGTAATCATGACATCCGCATTCAAGACACCTAGACGCTTCAGCCTCGGCCTCTTCTGCAGTATATCCATCAGGAATAACCTCGCTGAAATTATCCTTTCGTTCTTCAGCTCTGAGCTGAGGCATCTCCGGCCTGCACATTCTCTCTCTGTCTTCAAATGTTTTTTCTGTAATATCATCTCTCTCTACGAAATACGGCTTTTCATATTTTATTACTTCACCGTCCAAATAGGCGTCTATAACCTCCGATGCTTTCTTTGCGTCAGCTATTGCCTCTACAGCTATGGAAATCTTGTCATTACCGCAGTCTCCGCCTGCAAACACACCCGGAATGCTGGTCATGAAGGTTTCCTTATCGTAAGCGATCGCATTCTTTCTGGTCTTATCACAGTCAAATACAGATGCGTCAACTGCCTGACCTATAGCCAGTATCATAGTATCTATAGTTATCGTTTCGGTTTTTCCTTTAACAGGTATAGGTCTTCTTCTCCCTGATTCATCAGGCTCACCCAGTTCCATTACCTGAAGAATTACCTCTTTAACATGACCGGTCTCATCTTTTACCACCTCAAGAGGATTTGTCAGGTTCTTGAATATAACGCCTTCTTCTTCCGCTTCTTCAATTTCTACCATATCTGCAGGCATTTCATCCTTAGTTCTTCTGTAGATATTATAAACTTTTTTCGCTCCAAGCCTTACCGCTGTTCTGCAGGCATCCATAGCAGTATTTCCTCCGCCCACTATAGCAACTTTTTCTCCAAGCTGTATCTCCTCATTTCTTACAACTTTTCTCAAAAAGTCAATACCACCGATAACGCCTTCCGCATCCTCGCCTGTGCAGCCCACGCCTGTGGATATCCATGCACCTATACCAATAAGAACCGCATCAAAATCTTGTTTTACAGTTTCAAACGGTATATCCTTGCCAATCTTAGTGTCTGTGATTATCTCCACACCCATTTTCTGAATGGTAAAAATTTCATCATCGAGAACCTCTTTAGGCAGTCTGTATTCAGGTATCCCATATCTTAACATACCGCCCGCTTTAGGCATAGCTTCAAACACTGTAACGGCGTGGCCTTTCTGTCTAAGAAAATATGCTGCAGACAGTCCCATAGGGCCTCCGCCTATAACAGCCACGCTCTTGCCTGTATCCGGTTCGCATTCCGGAATAAAAGCATCCTCATTCATCAAATCCTGATCTGCTGCAAATCGTTTTAACCATTGTATAGAAATAGGTTCATCTATAAGCCCTCTTCTGCACTCTGCTTCACAAGGATGCGGACATACTCTGCCTAATGAAGCCGGAAGCGGCAGTTTATCTTTTATAAGCTCAAGAGCCTCTTCATATTCTCCGTTGGCAATAAGTCCTACATATCCCTGACAGTCAGTCTGAGCCGGACATGCCAATACACATGGCGGTCTGCAGTCTCCCACATGATTTGAAAGGAGTAATTCCAAATTTGTTTTTCTTGACTCTATTACACGCTGTGTATTAGTCTTTATAACCATACCCGGAGCTATTTCCGTAGCACAAGCTTTACAAAGTTTAGGATTGCCCTCCACCTCGCACATACATATACCGCACGCGCCGTATACCTTCGTTCTTTCATCGTAGCAGAGAGTTGGAATGAAAACGTCATTTTCTCTGGCAACTTCAAGAATGGTCTGTCCCGGAACACCCAGAACTTCTTTGCCGTTTATATTCAGTCTGAATTTATTCATTTTTTCCTCCTCCCTTACTTCTTCTCTATAGCGCCGAATTTACAGGTTTCAAGACATTTACCGCATTTTATACATTTATCCTGATCTATCATATGCTTTTTCTTCACACTGCCTGAGATAGCCTCTACAGGACATTTCTTGGAACACAACGTACAGCCTACACAGGCATCTGTGATATTATAAGTTATGAGAGCCTTACATGATCCCGCAGTACATTTTTTGTTGTAGATATGATCCTCATATTCATTTCTGAAGTATTTCAAGGTAGTAAGCACGGGATTAGGTGCCGTTTGTCCAAGACCGCACATAGAACCATCTTTTATTTTCACGGCTAATTCTTCAAGAAGCTCTATATCACCATCTTTGCCTTTGCCTTCAGTTATCCTCTCCAGAATCTCCAGCATCCTCTTGGTTCCTATTCTGCAGTAATTGCACTTACCGCATGACTCGTCTCTCGTAAAGTTAAGGAAATATCTGGCCATATCTACCATACAAGTATCTTCATCCATTACGATCATACCGCCTGAACCTACGATAGCTCCGGTTTTATTGATATCCTCATATGTTACAGGAGTATCTATAAGCTCTGCCGGTATACATCCTCCTGAAGGACCGCCCATCTGAACAGCCTTGAACTTCCTGTCGTTCTTTATTCCGCCGCCTATGCCAAAAATAACTTCTTTTAAGGTAAGACCCATAGGAACTTCCACAAGTCCGCCCTTTTTTATCTTTCCTGCCAGAGCAAATACCTTGGTTCCCTTGCTTTTCTCTGTTCCCATGGCTCCGAAGGCTCTTCCTCCGTTATATATAATCCACGGAACATTTGCCAAAGTCTCCACATTATTTATATCAGTAGGTTTCTGCCAGAAGCCTTTTGCCGCAGGAAAAGGAGGTTTCAGTCTCGGCATACCTCTTTCACCTTCCAGCGAAGCGATAAGAGCAGTTTCCTCACCGCATACGAATGCTCCGGCTCCGGCTTTAATGTAAATATCAAAATCAAATCCGGATCCAAAAATATTCTTTCCAAGAAAGCCCCTTTCTCTTGCCTGTGCCATTGCTATTTCAAGTCTCTTAATGGCAAGGGGATACTCAGCTCTGCAATATATGACCCCCTGGGTCGCCCCCATAGCATATCCGCCTATGATCATCCCTTCTAAAAGAGAATGGGGATCACCTTCAAGAACCGATCTGTCCATAAATGCGCCGGGATCACCTTCATCAGCATTACAGACAAGATACTTCTGATCTCCCGAGTTCTGCTTTGCCGCATTCCATTTAAACCATGTAGGAAAGCCTGCTCCGCCTCTTCCTCTAAGACCCGAAATCTTTATTTCTTCAATAACTTCATCGGGAGTCATTGAAGAAAGCACTTTTTCTATAGCCTTATATCCATTCATGGATATATATTCTTCTATATCCTCCGGATTAATGACGCCGCAGTTTCTGAGAACTACGCGCTGCTGCTTTTGCACAAATTGCTTATCTTCATCAGAAATAGCATATTCATTAGCAGCCTTATTCCCTACCAGATGATCTTCTACTATTTTTTCAACTTTATCAGGGTGAACTTTTACATACCTTGTCATATGTCCGTCATCATCATAAATATCTACGATAGGTTCAAGATAACAAGTCCCTACACAACCTGTAATGTCCACTTTTATATCTAAATGTCTGTCTGCTATCTGTCTTTCAAATTCAGCAGCTGTCTTTTTAGCGCCTGTAGCGACACCGCAGCTTCCCTGTCCGACTACTACTTTCATACAGTCACCTCCTACGCTCTTTCTCTGATTTCAGTCAGGATCTTTTTAACGGAATCCTTTGTAAGGCTCCCGTATGTCTCATCGCCTTCGGCACTCTTTACCATCATCACCGGAGCCAGTGAACAGCAGCCAAGACAGGCTACATTGTTCAATGTAAAAATGCCATCTTTCGTAGTCTCTCCGTCCTTGATTTCCAGATACTCGCACACAGCTTCCTCTATCATCTCGGAACCGTTGACATGACACGCAGTTCCCTGACATAGCATTATCAGGTACTTTCCAATCGGCTTCAACCTGAACTGCGCATAAAAAGTAGCTACTCCGTAGATCTTCGCAGGCTTTATGCCTGTGACTTCTGATATATAATTTATGGCATCTTTCGAAAGATATCCATATATATCCTGAGTCTTCTGCAAAATAGTGATCAAGCTACCCGGCACCTTTGCATACTGCTCTAATACAGGAGACAGCTCTTTAAACTGTTCCTCTCTGTTTTGAGCGCAATTGCAATTACAACCTTTTTCACTCATGTTAGTTCCTCCTCAAAAATTTATCTGTTACACTAAGATTAGCAAGCCATTAATAGTTTAATTTTATCAAAAGTACTTAAAAAAAGCAATATAATTGCCTTTTGGCGTTTTGGTCAATATAAAAGACTGTCACTGTGACAGTCTTTTACCAACACTTTATCAATGCACTAAATCTTCGATATAAAATATTCTAAAGCAAGATGCCCTTCCAGCAAACCTGTCTTTATATTCTCGTCCACCTCATATGCCGCACAAAGAGCACACTTAAGATCATTCATAGAATACAGTCCTGTTACAGCCATAGCCTTCTTTATTCTGAACTGATGAACTCCGAGAGTCTTTTGTATCGCCGATATTTTCAACCCCTCATCTTTCATTTCTTTCACAGACAATATCAGTTCAAGCTGATTTGTTATCAGCCTGAGTAAATTGAATATAGGAGTTCCTGCATCAAGGAGATTATGAAGCAGACGAAAAGCTTCATCTTTCCTGTTTCTTCCAATAGCATCAAGCATGGCAAAAACATTATTCTCCGGATTTGCAGCTATTATATCACTCACATCCGCTGCGGTTATCTCAGACGAATTTCCACTGTGAGCTATTATTTTTTTCAGGTCATTCTCTAAATTGTATAGACTGTACTCTATCGCCTTGTTTCCATAACCGCTCTCTGACATTATAAGATTTATTACAGACGCAGCATATGTTTTGCCGGCAAGATTAAAGCGCTTTTCTATAAAACTTTTCAGTTGCCCATCCTTTAAAGGCTGAAAATCATATACTCTTCCTATTTTTTCCACTGCCGTTTTTATTTTGCTTTTCTTCGATTTTGTTTCTTGCTGCTCAGAATATGTAATGAGAAGCATACTGCCTTCCGGGATCATCTCGAAATAATCTATGAGCTCCTTTATTTCAGCTGTTCCGAATCCTTTTATTTCCTTACCTGCAACCGGAGAAAAATCAGGAAGCATAACAACTTTTCTCTCAGACATAAGACTGACCGTTTCAAGACTTTCTTTTATCTTATCTACCGTAGCATTTTCTCCCTCAAGAATCACAAGATCTATCGGCATGCACGCTTCAGAAACGTATTTCTTTATAAGCACGTCTGAATACCATCTTATGAGATATTCCTCTTTACCACACATTAGAACAAGAGAAGGTATATTACCTTCTTTAATATCACGTCCTATAGTTATAAATGCATGTTCCTTTTCTTTGTAAAAATCCGACGCCATTAACTACCTTCCCTTTATCATGGTCTTCACTTCTGCTCTTCCGTCAGGCAAAAATTCAAAAGCGATAGCACCGTCATTATCATTTCTATACACAATTATACCTTGTCCCTGATAATTTTCAACAACTCCTTTATCAGGATGTCCGAAATTATTCTTGCCCACCTGAAATACAGAATATAAAGGTTTCGCTCTTTTTATAAATTTATCACAATAACTATATTTGCTCCCGTGATGCGGCACTTTCAATACACTGCATTTAAGCTTACTTCCCCAAAGCGCTTCTATTTTTTTCTGACACGCTTCATCAATATCTCCAGTCATCAATACACCGGCTTCTCTTACTGTAATTTTAAAAACAAGACTTGAAAGATTCTCATCTTCCTTATTTTTCAAATCCGCCTCATATTCTTTCTTACTTTTCTTCTCCGGCCATAGTACTTCTACGGCATCTTCCTGAGACAAGCTTACATTCTGTCCCCCATAAAGATACGTAATTGCATCTTTTTTAAGGCCGGTTTCCCTCAGAATCTTATCTTCATCAAGACTATTGGCTTCATATAAAAACAAACGGTCTGCCATCCCTTCACGGCAAAGTTCCGCTGCACCTTTATAGTGGTCTGCATGAAGATGTGTGACAAAAATCCCATCCAGTTTTTTCACGCCGTTTTTCAGCAAATAAGGTTTTAATATTTTTTTACCGATATTGTAATTAATACTGCCGCCTCCATCTATCAAATAATTTCCTCCGTCCTTTGTCCTGAAATGTACACAGTCTCCCTGACCCACATCTACGAACACCATATCTGCATCCCTAAAACCTCGGTCACTTAATTGCCCTAATATACCTGCGGCTAAAATCACAGCAGCGATCATTACAAATATAAGCTTTTTGCGTCGCCTCATTATCACCAGTCGCCCCTCTTCTGATAAAAACAATGCTAATGACAAATAATATACCGCCAGAAATCTTATGTCAGGACTTATGACTGAAAATACAGTTTCCCCATCTACTGCTGTCATATGATTTAAAGATATTAGCATGCTACACAGACCACTCATCAGCCTTGCCGATACTTCAAAAACTATGTTCGATATATTCATGACAGCAACAGAACATAACCCGACAGGAACAATGATTCCTGTTAAAAATATTATGGGGACATTTACAAACACTGCGGACAGAGAAATGTAATTGAACACATATGCAGTATAAGGCGCCAAGCCCAGTTGTACAGCTATACTTGAAAGAAATATTCCACTGTAAACTTTTTTTACTAAAGATATCATTAAAGCCATCGTAAGAACCGCCAAAAACGACATCTGAAACCCTGTATTGAACAAACTCATAGGATTCTTCACAAGCATTGCAAGAGCTGCAGAAAAAGCTGCAGAATTCATATCGTATCTTTTGTTCATCATCTTTGACAATAAATGTATTCCTACCATCAACACAGCCCTCACGACCGAAGGCGCAAATGCAGACATGGCAGAATAACACAGAAAAAACATAATCACGATGACAAAATAAAACCTGCCTTTTCTCCAACGCCATATCAATGATATGAATCCATACATTATCCCTATATGCAATCCACTTACCGCTAATACATGCGCTGTACCGTTTTTTTGAAATTCTTCTAAGATTTCCTGATCCATTCCCTCTTTTTCTCCCAGCAAAACAGCCCCCATCATAGCAGCTGTTTCCTTTCCCGCTGCTGATTCAAGTCTTTTAAGAAAAAGAGTTTTTATCATATGCATTCTCCCTGATAAAGTTCTCGCGCCTTTATATTCTGTCACTCGTACAGATTCAGCTTTAAATATATATGTTACACCTACCGATCTCAGATAAAGAGCATAATCAAAACAACCTGGATTCCTTCTTCCTGAAGGAATCTCCATTACTCCCGATGCTGAAATTACATCTCCCGGTATTGCCAAAACGTCCCGATCTTCATCTCTCTCAGATCCATAATAATCAATTAGTACTGTCTGTTCTTTTTCAGCAGACCTTCCATTAATCTCAGATACTCTGATTTTCACAGAGTTCTTTACAGAACCGTCATCTCTGATATTCCTATCGATCTGCAATACGCAGCCCGATATTTCGGATTGTTTTCCTATCTGACTTTCCATCATATCATCAGACATATTATGAAAACAGAAAGCCGCTGTTCCCGACAAATATGAAACAGATAAAAGTACAACAGAAGCTCCTACTTTAACACCACACTTTTTCACGGATAAAATGCTTGCGACAATTATCAAAGCTGCAATTCCCGAAAAAACTGTTCCCAAATAATATGATGTCGCAATAGACACCGCAAACGAAAAAGTTATATAAAAAAGAGGTCTTCTTACCATGTCAAAGTTCCTTTATCATTCAAAATAATAACTTTTTATTACTTTTTTACCATTTTATACCATATAATTATTTTTGTCAAGGAACTGTGAAACTTCCTTATTTTCTTTTACTTTTACTTTTTTCGGTAAATTCGAAGCATCAATTCAAAAATACTAGGAGGAAAAAATCTTGTCTGATAAATACAATAACAACAATAAGCATGACGATATAAATGAGTTTTTCTCTCAATTCGATCAGGCTACAATCGATCAGAATCGACGCAGTCATAATGATGAAAATTATACGGATTCCAGAAGAAGCAGACGAAGTCAGTCCACACGCAGCGGCGGAAGAAGTTCACGCTCGGCAAACGTCAAACAAGACAGCACCGCATCCCGAAGCCAGAAAAAAAGTTCTTCAAGATCAGCTTCAGGGAAAAGCGACAATGGTAATACAAAGAAATTTTCCGAAAAAAAATCATCTATAGTATTAAAATCAATAGGTCTTGTATTTCTCGGAATAATAATGGCCGCCGGTATATATGTAGGTTTCGTTTTTACTACAGCTCCGAAAATAGATACGGATGATATATATTCCATGCTGGCACAGCGATCAGTAATGTACGATTCCGACGGCAATGAAATCGAGAATCTTTACTTTTCTGACGGTAACAGGACAGTCGTAGATTATGACGAAATACCGGAAGATATGGTAAACGCAGTAGTCTCCATAGAAGATAAAAAATTCTGGTCCCATAATGGCTTCAACTTTGTAAGAATGCTCGGAGCCGTTAAAGACAGTATTTTCGGAGGCGGACAAATAAGCGGTACCAGCACTGTTACACAGCAGCTCGCAAGAAACGTGTATCTTTCGGAAATAAAAAGCCAGCGAAGCTTGAGCAGAAAAATTTCCGAAGCATACTGTACTATAGTACTCGAAAAAAATCTGACAAAAGAAGAAATAATGGAAGCATACCTTAATACTATTTATCTGGGGTTCAACTCATACGGTGTTCAAGCTGCATCTCAGGCATATTTCTCTAAAAATGTTCAGGATCTTAATACACTGGAATGCGCTGCTTTGGCAGCTCTGCCTCAGTCACCGGATACTTACGCTCTTGTAAAAGCCGATTATGACAATACCAATACTTCCTTACCTACGGTTTCCAGTACAGATTCGGTAACATATCTGTACAATGGAGAAATTTCAAAAGACAGAAGAGATATGGTCTTGAAGAACATGGCGGACTCAGGCTTTATAACAGATGAAGAAATGACCGGTTATCTCGGTGAGGATCTTAAATCTTACATAAAGGTCGGAGTATCTTCAAGCGGAAGCATGTCTTCATATTTCACAGATTATGCTGTAGAACAGCTTACCGACGATATAGTTTCCGAATACGGTATTGATCGATCAGACGCTCAGAATATGATCTATACCGGCGGTCTTAAAATCTATACGACAATGGATTCAAACATACAGTCTATCGTTGAAGATGAATTCAAAGATGACAGCAATTATGCCGGTATCGCATATGCAAAAACTAACAGTTCCGGAGATCTTCTCGGAGACGACGGTGAAATATTGCTTTATGATTATTCTCACTACTTTAATGATAAAGATGAATTTACACTGAAAAACGATGAATATACTGCGGAAAGTGACGGCAGTATTAAAATCCTCGCCGGAAAGCGCCTTAATATATATGAAACGCAAGTAAACGGTGAAGATGATGTCAGCATAGAATTCAAAGGAATGTACGTCAAGAAAGACGGGACCTTCTACTTTATAGAAAACGGAGCTCTTTCCATACCCCAAGGGTATAAAAAAGTAGACGGAGACGGCAATGTTATCATTTCAGCACAATTTTTCAAAGATTACCCTGACTTTTTCGTAAAGAGCGGAGATAATTATATCGTGACAAGTGAAAACTACAGCCTGAAACAACAAACAAGGCAACCACAGGCAGCTACAGTAATAATGGAAAATTCCACCGGTGAAATAAAGGCTATGATGGGAGGAAGAGGAACTACAGGAAAACAACTGTTCAACAGAGCTACTAATCCAAGACAGCCCGGATCTTCCATTAAGCCTATTGCAGTATACGGCCCTGCTCTCCAGATGAGCTACGAATATGAAAAAGACGGCAAAACTATGAGTCTGGATAACAGCGACGGCAGCAACTGGGGAAAATATATAACTGCCGGCAGCATCATAAATGACGCAGCAATGAAATACAATGGCAGAACATGGCCTAAAAACTCATATTCCGGATACAGAGGACAGATGACCTTAAGAACCGCAGTCCAGCAGTCGGTAAATGTATGTGCAGTGAAAACATATCAGCAGATAGGCCCTGATTATTCAGCTTCAATGCTTAATAAAGTAGGCATATCCACACTTGATGACGAAGGTGACGTAAATGACCTTAATCCTGCCGCACTGGCTCTGGGAGGAATGACAAATGGTATTTCCCCGCTTGAACTTACTGCTGCATATGCCACATTCCCTAACGGAGGAGAATACAAATCACCTATCGCCTATACGAAAGTTCTCAACTCACAAGATGAAGTCTTGTTCGAAAAATCTGCAGAAGGTGAACAGGTATATGATGAAGGTGTAGCATGGATCATGACGGATATCCTCCGTACCGTAGTAACAAAAGGTATCGGTAGCGGAGCTGCTATAGGTTCGCAGCCTGTAGGGGGTAAAACAGGTACTACGGATAATAACTACGATGCATGGTTTGCAGGATTCACGCCTCAATATACCGCAGCTCTGTGGATGGGTAATGACGTCAATATTGAACTAACCTCAGGAAGTGCCAAGTCCGCAAGATTCTGGTCTCAGATAATGAGCCGAGTATGCGAAAACATCCCCCGCGGGTCATTTAAAGAAAAACCTGACAATGTTATAAGCTCCGGAGGAGAATATTACACAGAAGGAACATATTCAAGAGTAAGCCTTACGCCATCTACTACTGCTCCTGAATCAACAACCCAGCCATCGACTACAAGACCTTCAAGTGAGACTACTGAAACGACAAGGCCATCTGATACAAAACCATCTACTACAGAAAAGGAAACGGACCCTATTTCCCCTACAGAAACACCTTAATAAATAGTATAAAAAAGACGATCTGATTTGAAGATCGTCTTTTTTGTCTATCTTACTGATCTAGGATTGAAAATAATAGCTATAAGATATCCCCATCCTATAGCTATGGTGATTCCTCCTGCAGCTGCTTTAACCCCTCCTGTTATGGCTGAAAGCAATCCCTGCTGAGCACCTTCCATAGCCCCTTTTGCCAGATTATATCCAAAACCGGGAAGAGGTACCCTCGCCCCTGTCGCTGCAATTTCCACCAACGGTTCATACAGATTGAATGCCTGAAGCAGCGCTCCGGCAATTACAAGTATGACTAAAACTCTGGGTGCAGTCAGCTTTGTCGCATCCATCAATATCTGACCTATGACACAAATCGCCCCACCTATTAAAAAAGCATATAAATATTCCATAAACTCCTCCGCATTTTCATTCTGTTTCCAGAGAGATAGCATGAGCTATCCCCGGTATTGATTCACCCTGAAACGGACTTATTGTAGACAGCAGCGCTCCCGTAGACATTATAAGAACTCTGCTCAACTCGCCTCTGACCATCTTTTTATACACATATCCTGC